>Ga0315312_1000099_pt1 | contig 149297 bp, 177 predicted proteins | sample TDP7_MG_FD_203629 | JGI IMG/M metagenome (GOLD analysis project Ga0315312, IMG submission 203629) | Freshwater sediment microbial communities from Lake Towuti, South Sulawesi, Indonesia - TDP7 | ecosystem: Environmental > Aquatic > Freshwater > Lake > Sediment | place: Indonesia: South...
TATTAAAAACAAGGCGTTGTTTCCGCGTCTATAGGGCTCTGTAGAGCTTGGTTCCACACTTAATGCCCTACCACTCTTCTTCCTCTAGTTCCTCTTCCTCTTCTTCTTCCTCTTCGCTCATAGTGTTGTCCTCCAAAATTAGCGCTCTTAATAAACGTGTTGATAGTCAAGCATGCTCCTTAAAAACACTATATGCGAGGAGGCGTCTCTTATTAGATTAGAACTGCACGTTGCGTGAGAAGCTGGATGAGATCGCCCGGGGGATCAGAGGGGTCTTCCAGCACTCTCTGATGCGAGTGATCCACACGCGTCAAAATGGGAGGGACGATCAAGGGAAGTGTTTATTGCTGGAGGCAACGTCCTTACAACGTCTGGCGTCAACGACAAATCGAATGAAGAAGGAAGTGGGTGCGAATTTAGGCGACTGGGGAATGGACCACGTACATTTATACTCTAAGGAAGGTGACTGAATTGAGGCGATATTAATGGGCAAGAAGAAAGGTGAAAAGAAAGAGAAGAGGGTTATGGAGGCTGAAGGCAGACCAAAGCCTCTTAAGAAGAGGGAAAGGAAAGAGAAGAGAAAGAGGAAGAAGCTTACTAGACTAGAGAAGATTGGAGCGTAGATCATATCTTGTAGATTCTACGTTCGTACATGACGATAGCAATTGTAAGGATAAAGAATGTTAGCAATGACATCAGCCATATGTAGCTCCCATCATAAGTACACTGTGCGCGCGAGCTTGACTTTATTAACTAAGCCCATATGTATTTATGCTATTGACACTCTTAAAGTAGAGGGCTGCCTAAGATGTCGACGCACGTCGCGAAGACTCCTCCTCCAACCAGTCTGCCTTGTAGCCGATATTGGACGAGCCTCCGCCTTGAATGTAAAAAATGCAAGGATAAAATGAAGTGCCCCATGTATCTCACATACTGGAAGAAACATCAAAAACTTATGAGGAGATGAAAATGACCGTAGAAAAGCTTTGTAAAAATTGTGTCTACTTCAAGGTTCGAAAAGGAAATCCGTATTGCTCCCTTATAAAGCAAAAAGTCCCAGAAACCTACGTTTGCGGCAAATTCAAACCTAAATAGGCCTTAAGACAACCTTCCTGAGACCTATATGGAGAATCGCCTCTTGAGCGCTATGTTGCAAATTAAGGTTCGTGGATTTCTGATATCCCCCTCCCCCTATATAGTCCAATTAGCTTTCACAACACGACACGCGCGCATGCGCAGATAAGAATTAGTCTTAAATAGAAATCTAAGGAAGATGAATGTATGTTAAGGGCTCTGGGTATTACGCATAGATATGTTTTTTCGCGCTTCTGGACCCATAAACCCATTTTTTTAACTCACTCTGTGACATCAGAATGCAATTGCAGATGTAAGATATGTGACATATGGAGGAAAAAGCATAGCACCGACGAGATGAATACGTATAAAATATTCCGAATGTTAGACGAAGCAAGGAAACTTAACTTCGTGGCTTACATCGCTTTCGGCGGCGAACCATTGATGAGACCCGATATCTTAGATATTCTCCAACACGCACATGACCTGGGCTTCTACACAAGCATCATCACAAATGGAATCTATCTCCCTGAGAAGGCCGAGAAAATAGCAAAGGTAGTCGACCTCACTTGGGTTTCTCTTGATCACGATTCGGACTATCATGATGAAATGCGGGGTCTAAAAGGCACCTTTGAGAGGGCGGTAGATGGTATCATAAAACTGAGACATGCGGGGGGAAGGGTTGCAATCAACTGTGTTCTCAGCAGACTCAACATGGACGCTGTCGGGAAGGTGGCAGAGTTTACCCGCAGACTCGGTGTTAAAATTGCCTTTGATCTGATGGAGGTATTCCTAGGAAGCAACGAAGAATACGCCCTAACGGCTGGCGAACGTAGGCGTTTATTCTCGGAGGTCCGTGAACTAAAAAAACAGGGATATCCCATCCTCAACTCCCACGAATTTATAGAGCATCTTATAAGCCATATTAAGTATTCTTGTGCACAACCCAAGATTTTTATAAGGGTCTCAGAAGATGGCAAAATCAAACCCTTCTGGTGCCAAAAAACCAGCAGAGCTTTAGGGGATCTACGGAAGCAGAGTCTAAGCGAGGTGCTTTATTCACCTTCCTTTAAGGAATTCGCTGAGATCACAAAAGGGTGCAATCTCTGTAACAACTCATCAACAGTCGAGACTTCAATCTTCTATTCGGCGAGACGTTTCCTCATAAACTCTTATCAATGGAATAACCCCTACCTTAAGTTCATTTTAGATTACGCCCTTTGAAACTAAACGCGCGCCCTATGAAAATTCAAATTTTGTTACTGAGCCCAAATGTATGAAAAATGTTGGAACTGTAACAAAGCGTTGTGCATGCATCTTCAGGTATCCGTTCCTTCTTGCGCGCGCTTGACAGTCATCTTCACTGCGAAGAGTGTTAAGCAACATACGCTGTTCTTTCTGGCGCGGGTCTTGGCGGGGTTCTCCTAGATTCGCCGCACTTCATACAGCTCTGCTCACAAAGTTCAAGGTATTTCTCCTCACTTGTTAGAACCGATTCAGCGGCTTTGCTGCATAAGTCACTTTGCTCTTTACAACCCGCCTCGTCGCATAGTTTGGCGATAATGCGCAATGTTCACGGGCGTCTTCTGCATTGAAGGCCACCCTGTTGGTGCGCACAAGCAGGCAAAGCTCCCTAGCTAATATGTTTGAATTAATTGAGTGTGTGCTCCCGCACTCTTTGGCGGCTTAACTCCAACCTTATCTCCTAAGTCCATTTGTTAACCTAACTTAGGTTGACTTCTTCTTTTTATACTTTCAGAATCCCTATAAACCACTAGCTTCAACTACCGCTTGGCTTGAGACGCTTTTTTAAACGATGAAAGGGCAATTTCTGGAGAAAATTATTTGGACGGATAGACTCGCTCTCTTAACCTCGTCATATAGTTATAGTAGAGGGATCCCACCATAATGTGTACGTGTTGATGTGTATATCAAAACGTGAACATTTACATGTGGCATAAGTTATGGGGCTAAATGCGTTCCTCTCGGAAAAATTCAAGGAGATAATAATTGACGATGCTGGTTGGGGGGATCTCATTCTGGGTGTGGTGATAGGCGCTTTAAAATTTCCTAGTCACAGGTATATGGAACGCAGAATCCCTGTCAGTTCTTTCCAGTCACCAAACTTTGAGAGTAGAAAATACTTGACTGACGCGGTTAAAATCGTCGAAGAGGTGGTTGAGGCAATGCGAGTTGGTGAAGAGACTCGCTTTAAGATATGCTCTGGATATGTTCTCTCAGGTGCACACCGATATCTGCGCGACCGCGGATTTCATGTAGAAAAGGTAGAGGTCACTGGCGAACTTCAAAGAAGGGTGGAATACGGCTATATAAAATGGTGTACAGAAGTTGGCGTCCCCGCCGAAATGCTTTCTCAGGATCGTAGGAAAAGATTTCGGATATTACTCAATTGGGTTGGGGAAAAACCTGAGATTAGAGAAAGCCTAGTCAAAACAGGGTGGAAAAGCTGGCGAGAAAAGTGGCGAGAAATCGCTTTTAAAATGGCTAGAAAATAATATTAAACTGGAAAAATATTTCGCAAGACCACCGCTTTCTAGGGGAATAAAAATTAGGCAGGTCGATGTGGAGAAATAATTAAAAAGTTTTATTTGACTATTTCAGCGTTTGCGGCTCTGCGGCCTATCCTCGTGATCCTTATTTTCACATGGTCTCTAGGCTTTGCGTTGGCAACGAATATTACGAAGCCTTGGATTCTGGCTATCCCCTCTCCTTGGCGGCTTGTTTCTGTTATGTCCACTTCGTATTCCTTTCCCATCTCAACCGGGCAAGGCCTAAAGCCCCTACCATAACCACGTCTTCTCTCATAACTCATAGGTATCTCCCCCTCCTTTCACATTTTCCATGATAATGCTCACGTTATGACTTTAAGTGTTCCGTATTTTACGCTGATTCTTTGGCTTTTTGCGTTGCTTTCGCCTCTTCTTTGGGCTTGGCTTCTGTGGTTAAGGTAATTTCTATTGTTGAAACATTCCTTGTTCCTTCGCCTTCTTGCATTTGCACCTCATCCGTTCCTAAGTTGATTTTGCTTACCTTTAGGTCTTGAATGAACCTACGCCTAGTTATTTCAGCGGCGTCAACCGCGGTTGTTATGGCTTGGCCTCTTGCCTTCAACGTAACTTCCGTATTGCCAGCGCTGAAGAGGGTTATGACCGCAAGCACGTAACTCATTGGTGGCTTCCGTCCAATGAACACAGTATTTGGTTCTCTAGACAAACTACTCATTTTTAACTTCCTCGTTGTCGGTGTTGGTAATGTAATAGGTGGGCTTCGCTTTTAAACGCTACTATCATTCTCTTATAACGACTTGATTTCATGAGCATACTGAAAAGTTCTTTAGAGCACGCTTTATATGAACTTACCCAGATACTTTGTTTGTTCTGATGAGGGAAATATTAGATGCTAAAGGTTGAGCCAATCATCAATATCGAGAATATCGTTGCCTCTGCCACAGTCAAGCACAGGATGGAACTAAACGCGGTGATGAGGGCGTTTCCAGATGCGGAATACCGTCCAGGACGGTTTCCGGGGTTGGTCTTTCGACTGAAAAAGCCTAGGACCTCCACTCTGATCTTCGGCTCCGGCAAGATGATCTGCACTGGAGCGAAGTCAGAAAAGGAAGCGGAAAGAGCCTTGCGGAAGCTTGTTAAGGTGTTAAAGGAAGGCGGCATACTCATCATGGAGAAACCAGAAATAAAGGTAGTAAACGTCGTTGCCACCGTAAACCTCGGTGGGTCCATCGATCTTTCAGAATTGTATGAGTCTGAAAGAGGCATGCGCGGAAGAATCGTTTATGAGCCGGAACAGTTTCCCGGGCTGATCTACAGAATGGACAGCCCGAGGGCGGTCTTCCTAATATTCTCAAGCGGGAAACTTGTGTGCACTGGCGCTAGGAAAGAGGAGGACGTGCATCAGGCGGTAATAAAACTTCACCGAAAACTAGAGGAGAAAAACCTAATACGTCATGAAAAGTGAAAATTTCATTGAATCTTTAGATATCCGTTCTTTCTTAGCCATTCGGCTTGATTTCTTTTGTATCGCCAGATGATGTCGCCTCGCTTGTCGGACTGGAAATCCCATGGGGAAACTAGAACGATGTCTCCCTGCCTTATCCAGACCCTCCTCTTTAATTTGCCTCGGATTCTGCAGAGGCGCTCGTGGCCGTCCTGACAGTTCACCAAAATCCGGTCGAAACCCAGCATCTTCACCGCTATGCCTAAGACATCGTTGGCGACGGGCAACACCATATTTGCAATTTCTTCCTCGCTAATGACCTTCTTTTTACCCAAGTTTTCACCAGTAAGTTCTCTCCCTCTATAAGAGGTATGCCACTTAAATACGTTGGTGCTGTTGCTGACATAAACAATAAGGAGATGTTTTCAATGATGTCCCTTTCGCCTAGAAATAGTAATAACCCGTTTTAGGGGCTTTAACATTTGGGATAATCTTTCTATTGTAGTGGAGTAATAAACGTCGTTGGGTTCCGTTTCTCATAAAGACGGGTAAGCTTTTTGGTGATGCTGAGAACATGTTGCTCACTAAAAATAACACAGGAGAGACGCTATTTACCTCGTCGAGAGTCGTATAGGTATGGTCGTGAGGAAAGAGGTGGATACGGCCGCGAAAGAAGAGGTTACAGAAGAAAAAGACACTAAAGCACTTCTGGTGTACACGCTAACTATTTTTTATAACACTCACTTTTCCGCTTCTACTGACCCTTAACTGACGTGTACCCCTAAACACAATAACACTCCCATTTTCAACTTGAATGAGATCACCTGCAGAAATCTCATCTATTTGTCTATTCCATAAAGGCAATTGGATGGTTCCGGTTTCGTCGGTGATGAGGGCGTTCGCCACATTAGCGTAGGAACCAAAACGGGTTATGATGAGCCTTGGCTGTGATACTTCGAGAACCCTTGCCTTTATGTTAATCCGTCTCATTCCAGCCCTTAAGTCTTTGATCTGATGGTTTGATTTAACCTCTCGGACTTTTATAGGCGCCATCGTATATGTAAACTCTTTGATCGGATTGTTTTCCTCGAGAACGCGTTCAGGCATGGAAAATTGCGCGACCACTTTAGGACCACTGGTTATAAGAAAGATCGCGTAGTCACGTGTCCTCATACGGCATTCAATCGATAATTTTCCACACTTAGATGCTTGATGCTGAGAAGCATCGAGAAAACTATTAAAAAATTTTTCTGAATCAATTTCGTGTTTCACCGAAATTCTAGCGAGATACTCGAGGAGCCGAATGTCAACGTACGAGTGATGCCTACCGGGGGGTCGCCCTCGCGCGGTCCATACTTTGTTTCGCATTTTACTTGTTTCCTACTCTCGTATCAAAGTGATTTCGATCGTTGAGACCATCCTTGCTCTGCCTTCGCCCTCTCTTGGCGGCATTTCTTCGGTTCCTATGGTGATTTTGCCTATGCTCAGGTCTTTCATGAACCTGTGTCTAGCTATCTCGACAGCATCGACAGCAGTCGTTATTGCTTGCCCCCTCGCCTTCAAAGTAACTTCTTTAGCGTCGGACCCGCTGAAACTTGTTATAATCCCCAACACATAATTCATCGGGGGCTTTCTTCCCACGTATATGACGTTTGGTTCTCTAGACAAACTACTCATATTTACTTCCTCATGGTCAGTGTTAGTAATGTAATAGACGGACCTCCCTTTTAAACACTACTAACATTCTCTAATAACATAAAATGCGCGCTTCAGGGACCGTGATAGTAACATGTGTGTGGTTCTGATATGTCATGGTCTATAAAGTCAAGTGTAGGAAACTGGCGTAAAGGTGAACTTCGACAATGCCTTCTGGTTGCTCTAACAAACGTTTATAATAGTTGCTTTACATATACTGTTTTAGTGAATTGAGTCTAGAGCATATGACCCAAGAATCAAACGTTGACGATGCAGTTGTGCCAAAGCTGTTGATTGACAGACCGTTTGATTTCAGATTTCATGCAGCTTATTTAATTTATTCTCAGGCATGGGACAAGTCTACATCTCAAGAAATTAAGAGCAAGTTGAACGAAATCATAACATCGCTTTCCAAAGATGAGATTGACTATGAAACTTTCTACAGAAAGATTAGTCAATACAGAGTAGAGTTTAATCCCGAACACTACTATGTTGGCACAAGAGCGAGGATAGAGACTCAAAGAAAGAGAGACTGGAGAAGAAGAGAAGCGAAAAGCGCAAGAAATGCGAGGCACAGAAGAAGATAATCGGAAAAATAGTTCTTACTAATAAATTCGGTTCACTTCATCCGCCATCTTTTTAAGTGTTTGATTAGGATTTTTTCCTTACAATGTCTCTTAACCCTTCACTTGAGTTTCGTCTAACATTTAGGTTGCTGTCCCAGCCCAGGTCATCATTTCTTTGGCTACCTCATCGGTTTTCTTCTTGCAGACCTCAACCAATGCTCTTTAGTCCTCATAAAGGTTACATTGATAGGAAACGAGTAGAAAAATTGCATAGAGCGTTACTGGAAAAAAGTTTTCATTGCCTTTAATGCTGTAGAAGAAGGAATTAATAACTGATGACTGATCAAGCGGCGACTCTAGATTTTCTGAGTTTTCTGAAGAAATTAGGATTGAAAATCACTTTAACGGATAATTCCCTTAACTATATGAAATTATTACTGAAGGGTTAGGTAAAGCTTGTGTTATCGCCTTTCTTTCTTTTTGACCTTCTGCGGAGGGGCTTTTTCCCCTTTAGCTTGGATTTCGGTGGATTGCATAGAGACAACCTTTCCCGTCAGTTTGGCTTCCGCTGTGCCTCTCTTCTTATGTTTTGCCCCTAACCTGTTTTGCAGCTTAATCCCTCTGCGCCTTTCAATCGCTTTTAAATCCAAATCTGTTCAATCCTTTTTGCCTCCCTGTGATGAAAATCCCACCTAATAAACGTTCGCCTGTGGGAATCATATTAAGATAGGCCCTCTTGGGCCATTGAGGAGAGGCTTCGAAACCTTCGATTCATGGTGGCATTTTGAAACAATCTTCTGACAGCTCATTAATTTTTGAAGTTCCGAAAGTAGGCTGCAATTATGTAAAACAGTGTTTGTACTCTCAAAAGATATGATCCCCATTGCATATTCTGCAACGAAAAAGTTGGTGAAACCTGCCTCCGAACTCTCGATTCTTATTTGATGGATTATAAAGATCGTGAAAGATACCTTAACCCTAAACATTATGACAACGTCTTTGATCCTCAGGAAATGCTACATCAACTATTTTACAAAATGAAAAAGTCATCGGAGTCTAGATATTGCTGAACCGATAATCAAGGTATTCTTTTTTTCGAAGAAGTAGAAAAAACAGTATTAAACAATATTCAGATTGCGGCAAAGAAAATAGGAAAATTCATTGTGGATAAGGACATTCAAATAAAGGAATGTGACTCTATGGTGCCATGGACGCATAGAACTGCGGAGGAGTAATATCGCCCCTTGAGGATAGTTAGGAATGTTTATTTTTCACGTTCCTAAGATTCAACAGAACCTATCAACGATACCTTAATATACAACCTTGACTCCTCCATACAAAAAAGCACTGGTCTGATACAGCTTCCTGCTGTTTCTATCTTTGAATCGGAACTCAGTTTTCCTGGTCCGATTTTTCAAAGGATCAATGCTGAATTTGAGGAGGTATAACATGAAAATTACTTTCCATGGAGGGACCCGAGAAGTCGGCGGTTCCTGTATCGTCGTTGAGACGGACGACGCCAAGATCGCCCTCGACTATGGTATCAAAGTAGGAGAGAGGCCCCTCGAACACTTACCAAAGGATTTGGATATGGTGATTATCAGCCACGCTCACCTAGACCATTCAGGAGCACTTCTCAGCTTGGCGAAAACGAATACCGTAGTGGTAGGGTCAGACGCTACCCGAGACGTAACTGCGGACCTTCTCCTTGACTTAATCAAGGTTCAACGCATGAACGGAAACAAGGTTCCATATAGCTACAGCGATGTGGATAAGATCAGAAGGCTTTGGTGGGCTAGAGACTCCGTGGCCCTACCAGGGATGGAGATTCAAGTGTACCCGGCGGGTCATGTTCTAGGAGCGAAGATGATCAATGTCCGAGCGGAGGAGAAGGAGATTCTATATACTGGAGACTTTTGCCTTCATAACACAGATATCTTAGAGGGAAGCAACCTAGAAAGCCTCCCGAAGGAGCTAGACGCCCTGATCATTGAGTCCACCTATGGAGGGAAAAAAAGGCTTAACAGATCTGAATTGTTAGAAAGACTATTCGCGGAGATTAATGAGACAATAGAAAGAAGGGGCAATGTGCTAATTCCAGTCTTTGCCTTCCATAGAAGCCAAGAAATGGCCAAGGAAATCGATCAAGCGATGCAGGATGGCAACCTGCGGAACTACAACACCTACATCATCTCAAGGTTGGCTCACAAAATAACAGGACACTTTAACCGATACAAAGAACTTCTCACCGAGAAAATTCGAGAACAGGAAAAACCTTTTAACTACGAGCATGCTGAGCACCTCCGTCGGGTTGAACAGATAACTGAACCCGCCATAGTCATCTGCACCTCAGGCTTTGGTCACGCGGGCGCAAGCCACAGGCTGCTGAAGAAGTGGGCGCCCAACGAAGATAACTCTGTCATAATAAGTTCCGGGTACATCCCGCCCGAAAGCCCGCTGGCCGCAGCCAAAGAGAAAGGTGAGCTCATAGAAAACGGAGACAAAGTGCCTGTAAAGGCAAAGGTGAAGCAGATCGAACTCTCTAGTCATGCCGATCAATCGGAGCTGATTAAACTGATTAAAACTTTAAAACCTAAGCGGACTTTTCTTGTGCATGGGGACCTCGAACAAGCGTGGGCCCTCTCCAAAGAAATCTCTCAGGTAACTTACGTAGAGATACCAGAGAAAAAAGGAAAAATCGTCATGTGATCCTAGATGAATTTGAAGCTTAAATGCAATGAGGTGACTTTGTTAAGCTTTTGCTTGATGAAATGTATGCGGGTCTGAAAGAGTATTTTGAGACTTTAGGGTGGGATGTGGTGAAAGTCCAGGATGGGAGGCGAAGGCACGTCCATAACTCTTGTAGGCTATGGAGAACTGACGGAGTTCAACAAAATAAAAGCCTTGACCAAAACCACGATAGAAGAAATAGCGTAAATCTTCGAGTGGTTCCCAACATACCGATCCAAACGCGATGTCTCGTAGTATCATGCAAAAGAGTCTTTCACTGGTTTTATGAATGGATAGGTTTAAAACAGTGTTGTCGACCAAAGAACGCAAAGAACGTGTGCAGAAAGCAGTTTTTGCACTATATGGCATAAGGAGTTGAAAAGTAAAATGTATAGAAAAGAGATGCATAAGGCAGTCTGTGCCGACTGTGGAAAGGAATGCGAAGTTCCGTTCAAGCCCGACGGAAGCAGACCTGTATACTGCCGAGAATGTTATTCTAAACGAAGACCCTCATGAAGATATTAAACTTATTAGGTAATATCTTCGCTCTGTTTGCGCACACCTTTTTTCTCCTTTTTACCACTAACGATAATAAGCAGAACGCACACTTTTCCATGAGGTTAAGATAATGCCTAGAGATCCTGTTTGCGGCGCAATTCTGAACGAGAAGACAGCCAAGTTCAAGATCACCTACGATGGCGAGACATATCATTTTTGCAGCATAACCTGCAAGAAGAAATTCAAAAGGCACCCAGCGAAGTTCGTAAAGTAGACTGACCTGTAGAAAAGCAAGCGAGCGCTAAGTATGTGCAGAAACGGCAAAATTCACCCAGAAAATGTGAAAACTTGTCAAAAATGGCTTCAGCAATGGAAATAGCACCAACAAAAAGGTAGGAAAACGATGCGAAACAAAACGTCGCCGTTAGATCTGTATCCCCATATAAATTGTTTCGGGGGTAAGTGCCGCTTACATCTGTGAACGGTTTATCTTTTTAAAGTGTTTGACTAGGATTTTTCCCCTCATTCTTAATTCGTGTTTAGAGATGGTGTGCCTCATTGGACAGAGTTCGTCGGTTATTACACCTTCATCAATTGAGTATACAACAGGGTATATGCGGCATCCTAGTGGTCTATACTCATAGACTTGGCATTTCTTCTCTTCAGAATCATAAAAATAGCACCATTCTCCAACATTTCCTAACCTCGTCAAGCCATCCCTGCCTGTAACAGCAAAATCTTCTCGGCTAAAGCCCGCTCTCTCTAACCTTTCAATATCTTCTTTTGAAAGCAACATTTCAGTTCTTTCACAACACTTACCGCACTTAGAACATCGCATGAGAACTAAAACTCTTTAAGCGGCATTTTAGGCTTTCTCTTATGAAGACGACACATAAGAAAACAAAGAATAAATTAACGTGAGAAAATAAACGTACTCGAACGTTTCAGTAAGACCCATATTCAGCGCCAACGGTTGCTGACTAATTTCGATGATCATCGATTCATGGACACTGTTCTTTTGCCGAACCCAACCATCCATCAATCTTCTGCGATAACCTTCAACCCATGAGACTTTAGGGGTTCAATAACGCCTGGTCGGCTCAAGATGGTAAGTAAAGTGTAGCCGATGACTGCCATCGCTATCAAACTGCTGATGGTGATGCTGAGTATCATCGACGCCCATATGGGTAGGCTTAATCCAAGAAACTCCGGCGGTGGAAAGAACAGCCACAAATACCCACCTACAATGACGCCGATCAGCAGAGCGCCGACAACACACGCTAGCAACCGACGTTTCCTAAGCAAAAGAATAACACTCGCCGCGAAAAAGTTTGCAACGGGCCCGAAGACCACATCGTAGACGCCAATCCAGTAATATGCGTTGCCCACGAAGCAACCGACGGTTACCCCAGCCACCACCGGCCATCCAAACAGCGCTGCCAACGGAATCAAGCAGTCTGCCACACGAAGCTGAACGGGGCCGAACGAGATGGGAGCCAACACCACAACAAGGAGGGCATATAAACTCGCAAAAAACGTCGCTAGGCTAAGGTCCCTAATGTCCAACTTTTCACCTCCCTACTCCGGGGTTTATATGGCGGAACGGGTGGGAGGCGCCCACTCACCCGCCGAAAATAACTTCTCCGTCTTAGGTTATAAGTGTTCCGACCTTTATCGGTAAACCTTGTCTTTGCGTAACTATGTGAAGAATAGGGAAAAGTTTGAAATATCAAAACGTTACTTGATAAAGTTCGTTATGAAGGAGGAGCGCTGGCTGATTCGAAGCGTACGTGCACTCTCAAGGTTTTCGCTCACTCTGCTCTTGTTAGTTGCCATGATCATCGGGGCCCTCTTATCTTATTTGTGGGTCGCCGGCTACTACGTTTCCTTGGGTATGCAGGTTCCTGAGACCGCTACAATAACCATAACTAACGCGACGTTTCCCACACAAGATACTACCTTCTTTAACGTTACCCTCCTCACCCCATCCTTTTCTCCTTCAGACGCTAAAGTCACGCAGATTTTGGCGTCGACGGAAGACGGGGTTCTTCATAACGTAGTGGAGGTGGACCCTCCGCTTCCCCATCAACTTCCCAAGAGTGTGTCTAAAACTTTTAAGTGTCTCTGGAACTGGGCGAACTACACTGGCGAAACTATAAAAATCGTCGTTTTCATAGCTGACGGGTCTGGCGCAGCCTTCCAAGCTAAAACGCCGCTGGTAAAACTGACGATCACTGACGTTCGTTTTAACTCCACAATAAGCCTCACCCACTTCAACATGACTGTTCAAAGTTCTAAGTTGTCCGAAACCTACGTCAATATCACAAAGATCACTGTGGACATGGAAACCCTCGAAAACGTGACTCCATCCCTCCCGTATACGCTTCGTCCAATTGACTCAGTTGCCTTTACGTGCACGTGGAACTGGACCAATTACCAGGGGAAGAACGCCACGATCGCCGTGCATACCCGACAAGGTTACGCAGCATACCATAGCCGGGTTATTCCGCCCCCACCTGTGGTTTTAGTGATCACCGAAGTTCTTTTCAACACCGCTGACACCAACCACTTTAACGTTACCGTCCAAAACTCGGAACTCTCGCCCACACACGTTAACATCACCAGAGTCACCATAACCATGGAAAATGGAACCGTGCAAGAGATCACGGAAGTCTATCCTACGATAACTCCCTCCTACACCCTCCATCCCAACTCCTCCGCGACCTTCAGGTGCACATGGAACTGGACCGAATATCGAAATAAAAACGTCACGGTCACAGTGTACGCTCAACCAGAATACGTAATTTCGCATACCCAAATTACCCCAGCATCTCCCAGCGCCTCCAGCCTACAAAGCCTAAGCGTGACCCCACCAGGCGTTGTACTGTTAACGAGAAGGAAACGATTCTCCTTTACCCCTTCAAACTAGGTGGTCGGACAGCAGGCAAGCCATCTAACAGTACTCGGGCCCTTTAGGATCCTTCCAAGGATTAAATGGTCAAGTGTACACTGCTGGCTTGCGAGATTTTCTATTGCATACGGTATACTTATATTACGGTATGCTAATAACCTTTGGGTGAGACCATGCCAAAGACGAAAGTCACCGATAAGTTTCAGGTCACTATCCCCAAACAGATTCGCGAAGAGATAGGTCTCAAACCAGGTGAGGTTGTGGTAGTAGAACGCGTTAGTGAAGAGGAGATCCTCCTTAAGAGGTTTAGAAGGATAAAGGAGCCCTTAAAAGTGTTAGTTGGTGAAAAACCTTTCGGGCGTCATGTTCCTATAGATGAACTTGAGGAGAAAGCTGAAACGAGGTAGCGTTTTGGTAATCTATTTCATTGATAGCAATGTATTCTTCTACGCAAAGATTTTGGATCGAGAATATGGAGAAGCCTGCGCTAAGATTGTCCGTGGAATTGCAGAAGGTAAAATAAGGGCTGTCACGTCCGTTCTGGTTATCATCGAGTTGGTCAACGCTCTAAGAAAATATGGGCTAGGCAGTGAGGCAAAGAACGTTGTAGACGCGACATTTTCCCTAGATATTCCCATTTATGAAATTGACCCTTCTGACGTTAGAATTGCGATGGATGTATTTGACGAATTTAGAATAAGCCCCTATGATTGCGTTCATGTAGTTATCATGAAAAGAGCCGGAGCCATCAACATAATATCCGCGGACAAAGATTTCGACAAAATAGATGGGATAAAGCGTCTAGACCCCAAAAATTATGGAGCAAATCTATGACGTGCCTCCCATCTACTTGTTTGGTTATTCTTTAAGTATTTCTACGGCTTTTTGGACTGCAAATCTTATTCTTTCCGCGCAGGCGTAGTCGTGGACCTTGGCGTAGTACTCCTTCAGTCCCTCTTTTGTCTTTAGGTCCAAACCGGTTAGCTGCCTACAGTTTACGTAGCCAAACCTGTCCTTAAACTCGGCCACGTACTTGTCGACCATGTTCCAGACTGGCTGCGGGTTCTCTTCGGGACTAGTTCTTCCATATTTGATGCCTATTGCCATGGCCACGCTGGAGACGGAGCCGCAAAGCAAACCATTCAACGAGACACCTGCGCCTATGCCTGTTCCGATCTTAGGAATCACCTCGGACCCTGCACCTAGATAATCCTTCAAGGTTAAGAGGACGCTTTCGCAGCAGTTGTAGGGACGCCCAGTAGGAAAGTTACTGGGCCGGTCACAGAAATATCTTACAGCCTTTTCCTGCAACTCCTTTAATCTTGACCGAGATTCAGTACTCAAATTCCTCCCCTAATGCCCAATGTTAGTTTATAAAAGTTTAAAAATTTTGCAGTCGCAATGATAAACCTATGAAGAATTCATCGAATGTAAACACTTAAGAAAGTATATTCGGGTAGAAGGTAGAGTATTTAAGTTCAAAGATGGAGATTTACTTATTGGATGCTAGCTCTATGGAGGTATTGATTTGAAATGGGTTGAAAACACAAAGAAACTGATAATGAAGCATAATTTGGATGCGGAGATAATCGAGCATGAGTGGTGGGGCAAGGATAGCAGCAAGGTTTCGGAATCGCTTGGCGTGCCACTGAAGAACGTGATTAAGGGCTTGGTATGCTTTTACGACAACAATCCTGTTCTCACAGTGATATGCGGAGATGACAGACTGGATTTAGAGAAGATATCAAGAATACTTAGGGTAAATGTTAGGTTGGGGAGAGCCAAGGATCTCAAGGCTCTCGGCTTCCAGATCGGCGGAGTCCCAGCCATCGGCTCTGGACTAAAAACTATAGTGGACGAAAAGGTTCTTGAAAGAGGCTTCATAATCGGAAGCGCAGGATTGCCTTACGTTGGAATAAAACTGAAACCATCAGACCTAGTCAAAATAAACAATGCAATAGTTGACGACATCAGTTATAGCATATAGCTAAAACGTAATAAAATTCTCAAAAAAGTTTCTAAAATAACCATATGGTTAGATTCAATTGAAAATTACGATTTTTGGGAATCAGAATGTTGCATAATCCCTTTTTGTTCTCGAACCTATTTTCCTTTATATTGCCTAGCTACAATCATGGTTGAGCTTCTAAAGATCTCGGGCATCTCCCTAAGCTTATCTGAGAGGAACTCGTCTAGTTTTGATAGATCGTCAGTGCGTACCTTTACAATGGCATCATACTCTCCGTATAGTACACTTGCCTCCACAACTTCTTCAAATTCAGAAGCCCTCTTGCACACTTCCCTCTCTGAACCCGACTTCACTACAAGCAAAACATAAGCCAAGACAACCATTTTTCCACATCCAGACCAAATAAATGTTGGTTAGCTAAACTTTAATTTTTTCTTCTTCCTTTCCCCTAAAATATTCCCAGAGAATAATTACCTCGTAAAAGTGAGGCTTAGGTGGTCCTTTGCCCATGCTTTTTTGGCTCTTCGCTTAAATGCATCACCATAAAGGTTTTCCCACTTTCATGTTCCACGATTGCAACATAGCTTCCCTCCCCATTTGTAGGTTTCAGCAGTCGCCTCGATATGAACCCGTCAAATTTCTCGTAGACGGTGTTTGACCATGCAAACCATTCTTTAAATTCTTCGTCTTTTTCCTTTTTAATAGTTGGAAACTCCACTATATTTACAAACACAATTTCACCCCCTTAAATTTTTAGTTGAGTCATTTGCTGGGTCGACGTGAATCACACAGTGTTGACAACCTGTCTCCCGACTAACTCTTTCCCTAACCTCCTCTGCTATTCTATCTGCCTCTTCTATCGGTGTGCCCCTCGCCACCTCTACGTGAAAGCCTGTGTGAACAACGTTTGGCCCTACATACTCGGCCTTCAAGTCATGGACTCCCAAAACACCTACCACTGAGTTTGCTGTCGATTCCACTTTTTCCATAAATTGCCTACTTGGCGCTCTGCCCACAAGATAGTGGACGTTGTCCTTAAAGAGGTATAAACCGCTCATGGCGATAACCGTGGCTACGAAGATTGATGTTATCGGGTCAGCTAAGTAATATCCTTGTGCAACGAGGACTACCGCTATTAGCGCGGCTACATAAGAAACCTCGTCTTTGAGAAGTGCAACCAGTTGAGCTTTTACTGAAGCACCCCTTACCTTCACTCTCAAAATGTCTATAGTCGGAATAGCGACCACAAACATGCCTACTAATATCACGATCAAAGCGAGGATTATGTTTTGGAATTCGCTAGCCTCCGGGGCTTGAAATAATTTTGGAATAGCCTCTCGAAACGTCTCAAGGCTCATGAAAGAAATTAAAATTGTGGCTGAGACCAGCGCTGCAACGTTTTGGGCTCTTCCGTGACCAAACATGTGTAGTTCGTCGGCTGGTTTCCGCGACCAAAAGGCAGATAACAAAAGAAAAGTGGAAATTAAAACATCGCTTAACATTTCTAACGCTTGCGCCAATAACACTAGAATGTTGGTCAAAACGTATGTTGCTAGCTGCAGAACAACCAGTATCAAGTAGCCTAGCAAAGCGATTTTTATACCACGTGTCTCAGTGGCGTGTTCGGTCATCTAAGCCGTCCTATAGCCCTTTGTCCGTTACAACGTTCTGCGGTAGCTGGTGAGCTCTTCGTAGCCCTTGTCCGTGACTGCAACCGTGTCCTCGACTCTTACCCCAAATTCGCCTAGATAGAGGCCGCAGTTGCCGATTGATAGCACCATACCAGGCTTCAATTCATCCTTAGGTTCCTCTCCGTGAAAGAAGGCGTGCCCAGCCGGTAAGGGAGGTTCTTCAAATTCCAAGCCCACACCATGAATGGGAGGACCGACAAAGTACTCTTCGTAACCTTCCTTTTCAAATATCTCATGCATAAGGTTCTCGAGCTTTGTCATGGTTGCGCCGGGACCGACGGCTTCCACCGCTGCTCTTTGAGTCCTCAAATATACCTCGAAAGCCTTTTGTTGCTTCTCAGAGGCTTTTCCGACGCAGACTGTCCGGCAAAGGTCTGCATGATACGCGTTCACTGTTGGGTGAAGGTCGATCATAACCAAATCACCCATTTGCACCTTTCTGTGCCCTACCAGTCCGTGGGCTATCGATGACCTAGGACCCGAAGCTACATAGGTCCTGTAGAATTCTTCAGCGCCATTCTTCCTCATTATGTATTCCGCTTCTGCAGCGATCTCTGTTTCAGCTATGCCAGGCTTGGTCGCCTTGATCGTAGCATCCATCGCGACGTCAGCTACTTTTGCCGCCTTCCTGATCAATTCAATTTCTTCAATGGACTTTACGATTCTTAGGTCGGTCATGATAGAGGTTGCATCAGAGAACTCGAGTTTCTGAGGCTTTGCGTGCGGGTGCTTGAGCATCTCGAGCATCGACACCTTTAGGAAAGTGTTTTCAACGCCGACCTTTCCCTTTTTAAGATCAAGCTCCTTCCAAATATGCATCAGTGAATGCAGCATTCCAACCTCATCTTCGAACCCGAGTATGTGCTCTGACGCGCAGGACTGCTTTACGTCTTCGAGGTCAGTCTTGGGTACTCCGACGTAGGTAGCGCCTCTTTTCGAGACTATAGTGAAGGCGCACAGCCTGCCATCCCCTACGAGGTACATCATGTTCTGAGGTTTCGTCAAGAGGACTGCATCGATGCCTGCTCCTTCCATCAGCACACAGGTGCGCTTCAACCTTTCTTTGAACGTCCTGCTCTCTGCCATTGAGCCTCTATGATACTTCACTTGTTCTTCCAAGTCAGGAATGCACACTCCGCTTCTACTTGGGTTTGACGTACTTCTCCGGGTTTCTGTCGAACTTCTGCTTGCACATGGGTGCACAGAAGTAGTAGGTCTTCCCTTTATATTCAGACTTCCACTTCGCAGTCTTCTCATCGATCTCCATGTTGCAAACTACATCTAAAACCATTTCCCCTCCTCCATTATACAAACATTTTACTTCTCCTTATTTAAGGGATTTAATAATTATACCCCTAGACGAACATTTATCTCTTCCATAAACATCGTCAAACAGTGAAGTCTAGAGGAGTTTGAACTATGCCCTAACCTGGGTTTCATGGTAGCCCGGGGTAGATGTATTCTTGCATTTAAATCTTGCAGCCCCTCTTATGTGGGGCAAGGTAAAGGTTTGAGGGGAATGTCTGAATATCTTGTTGTTGCAATTTATCGACAAATTTCAATTTTTAAGTGATAGCCCGAGTAAATGACCGTTCTCGTTCAAATTTCTCGCATTTAATAAACTCTCACAGTAGTTTTTACAGCATGAGAAGATGTTCAGTTTTCGACTGTACCCCGTCTATACTTTGGAAATTTTTATTAATCACTTGTTTTTTACTATCCTTTGTATCGTTTGTGGATTAGGTGAATTTGGTTTGAAGTTTCTGGTATTAACCAAAGTCAGAGAATTGCCGCCAGAACCTGCTCGATCGATGGAGTTGGCTCAGCAACAGATTGAAACACTATTGGAGCTTAAGAAGAAAGGGAAAGTGTTGGAAGGATACACTAAGGCTGGATTGAAAGGAGGAGTCATCATCTTTGATGTGGAATCAGCAGCAGAGTTGAACAGCTTGATGTTGGGGCTTCCACTCTACACGTTCCTGGATACTGAAGTCTATCCGTTATTAGATAACGAAGAATCGTTGGCTCAAATGAAAAAAGCTTCAGAAAGGATGAAGGCAAGAAAGTGAGGGAGCGATAGCAGCAGATCCAGATCCTAATCAGAATAATCAGAGGGCAATGACCAACGAACCAGCGAAAAAATATGCACCCAAAACCAGTACTACTCCTCTTTCTTTTTCCTTTAACTGGGTTCTAACAACTATTGAAAACTCATTCGCTCCCGGAGGGAACAATGTATCAAAGATAGTGTTTAGAGGTTCAAAAAATTGGGGAAGTATTCTCTTACACATGTAATGGTAGCCCGGGATACGTGACTTATCTCGTTTAAATTCTCATTTCTAGACAATCTTTCTGTCTAAGAGATCGGAACGTGAATTATAGAATTTCAGCGATGAGAAAATAAATAGTGTAACATATAAGTTATTGAGGACACTTAATTCGATTAGTGGCACATTTTTCCTTAGAGTAACACTTATATGCTTTCGAGACATCATCTAAATCTAGACGAAGGTGACGGTATGTCTATTGTGGAGGTAGGCCCAAAATATCGTGTAACAATCACACAGAATGTACGTAAAAAAATTCCTGTAAGGGTTGGACAAAGGGTTTATTTGCTAGCTAGATTTCCTTACGTGATTCTAATTCCAATTCCAGAAAGGGTGGATGAAGCTCTAGCTAAACTAATTGGCGATATAACATACAGTAGAGAAGAACGAAAACGGGCTGCGGAACAGTTTTTAAGGGAGACAACATGACTTGGAAAGAGATTTTATGGTTGAGACAGAGTTTCTCTTCGGTTTTCAGCCAAAAGACAAGCATTATGATGTTGTATCTAGCATCTTAAAAGCGTACATGGCAACCAAGCCCTTCTCTCTTTACTATCCAGTTTCGGCTCTAGTTGAAATTCGTGAAGTTATGGCTAGTCACAAAAAGGACACGGCAGAAAGACTCAACGCCCTTACGTTCATAAAGGCAAAGGCCATCTCATTTGGGCTTCCAGAGATAGGGCTTCTTTCTGACGACTTAATCCTATGTGAGGACTTATTGATGCAACATCGCTTCTTAACTTTATTTGTCGGGTTGCACGCCTCTGTAGCGCTGAATAATAAATTTTCGATGGTATCAAATGATGAGATTTACGATGAACTTGATATAAAAAGACTTTCCTTTAAGGATTTCCTAAAACTTCTCAAGTAGTAATTTTCGATTCCATGAAAGCATGTTCTTCAAAAGTATAAATTCATGCTTAAGTGGTGGTAGCCCGGGATACGTGACTTATCTCGTTTAAATTTCTCAAACAGGAAAATTATGGGTTAGATGCAAGATATCAGTTTAAATTATCGGTTGTGTTTTTTGCTATTCTTTCTTCTCCATAAATAGCTGATATGGTCGAAGTATAGTAGGCGTTTCGCTCTCTGGATATTCTTCTCTTTCAATGAATCCAGCAGATCTGTAGATATGCTGAGCTACAGTCATGAACTTAGCAGTTTCGAGCCGGAATGAAGAACATCCAAACCCTCTCCCAGCCTCTAACAGTCTGTTGAGCATCTGTTTCCCATAACCTCTTCCTCTGTAAAGGGGGCGGATGTACATGCGCTTGATTTCTCCAATTTCATCACTCAATTTCCTTAATGCTCCCATTCCAGCGATATCTCCTTCAACTACAAGTAAGTAGATGATGCCATCTGGAGTTTTCAAACTTGTAAGGTCTTCAAGATGCTCATCAACGTATTCTGGAACAGTCTGTCCAACGATAGAAACAGCATCAATCTGATAATTCTCTCTCAATTGATCCACAATCCATGTCAAAAATTCAATATTCAGCTGAACGAATATCTCTTTGTGAACATTCAGGTCAATTGGAACAAACTCCTCCATGCAATAGCCCTCCTCTACGTATATGGCTCATTCTAGATATTAATTTCGAGTAATAAACAAATTAGAGGTTTTCTTACACTGAGTTGTTTTAAGTATTCTCCGAATATGTTGAGCGTTTACCGTTGAATGTTAACCCTCGTAGCAGCGAAGGTTCAAACACCATGCCAACATGGACAAAAATTCAGATCTCTGACCAAATCAGCGTTATTTTCGACTCAACATAAATAGAATATCTTTATATTCTAATGGTAGCCCGGGGGAGATTCGAACTCCCGTCAGCGGGTCCAGAGCCCGCCATGCTTGACCGCTACACCACCGGGCTTACCCCAACCAACAGTTTAAAGGGTATTTTGCTCCCTAATAAACCTCTCACCCCCTCCACGCTTTCCTACCCAGACACACGATTTTGCGCAACCCAACAGAAACAGTCTACCCGCCGAACTCAAAACAAAACCCAAACCTGTCACGCCTCAGCTTGGTGGTGGTGGTGAACAAAATTTCTCCTCAGCGCACCAACAAGAAAGTTTCTTTACAATCCAAAACCTCGCAACAACCCTTAACAGAAGTAAAATACACGTCACAAAACCGCAAAGCTTATATATTAAAACAACTTCACGTCTTAAGCACGACGAGGCCAGATGGACAAACTTCGATTCTGAAGAAATCGCTGATGAAGAACCCCTCTTTGTGACGGAAAACTCGCCAGAACACCCCATCGAGGAAAACCCATGGAAACAAAAGAGACACAAAAACGGTTCATGGACAAATGTCCAGAGTGCGAAAGCACCAACCTTATCCACGATTATGACACTGGCGAGACCATCTGCGGAGGCTGCGGCCTCGTCCTCCACGAACAAATGATGGACAAGGGTCCAGAGTGGAGAGCCTTCACCCAAGAAGAGAAAGAATCCCGAAGCCGAGTGGGCGTCCCCACCTCCTACTCTGTACACGACAAGGGCCTGTCTACCGCCATAGGCCGCGTGGACCGCGACGCGTTTGGACGTAAGCTTCCTCTTTCTACACGACTCCAAATGTGGCGACTACGTAAATGGCAGATACGATCCCGAGTTCACTCCTCTGTAGATCGAAACCTCGCTCAAGCCATGGCAGAACTCGACCGACTCTCCGACAAAGTCTACATTCCCGGACCAGTAAAGGAGAAAGCTGCAGTCGTCTATCGCAAAGCCTTGGATAAGGGCTTGGTACGCGGGAGGTCCATCGCCGCTATCGCTGCCGCCGCCCTGTATGCCGCCTGCCGAACTAGTGAAACCCCGAGAACCCTTCGTGAGATCGCCGAAATCAGTCTTGTTGATAAGAAGGACGTTGCTCGATGCTACCGGCTCCTCCTTCGTGAACTCGACATTCATATGCCCATCGCTGACCCTCTTACGTACATCTCCAAGATCGCTGAGAAAACCGGCATCAGCGGCCATACTCAAGGACTTGCCATAAGGATTCTCAACGATGCAAAGCGAAAACGTGCTGCGTCCGGTAAAGACCCGATGGGGCTCGCTGCCGCCGCCCTTTACATCGCTTGCTTACAATCCAACGAAAAGAAAACCCAAAAGGATATCGCCGAAGCCGCGGGCGTGACTGAGGTTACTGTTAGAAACCGCTATAAAAGCCTTAAGAGGCAGTTGGGACTCGAGCTTCCAGATTAGCGACTTGGCACAAGTGTTTTATAAGCGGTACACGCTGATTTCTGCGGCTTTGTGATTCAAAGTTGCTTTAATCTTGGTGTAGGTTTCCCTCTTTTTCTACCTCCATCACGATCGGACCTTTGTAGCCGCAGCGCTCACAAACGTACTGCTCAGGGGTTAACCAGATGTCAAGGCTGCTGGAGAGCCGTATTTTGGGGCTTCCACACCTAGGGCAAAGCTTAATAGACGCCGATCTTCGTCGTTTCAGTCCTCTAAATACCTCACGTAGATTCTTTAGTATGTCCACTTCTCCCTCTCCGTTTAATCACTGAACTTCAACGTTTTCTTCCGGGTATCCTAGTCGAATGAGATAGGACCGCACCCTCTCCCGATGATCGCCCTGCAACAGGATTTGATTGTTTTTGGCTGTTCCACCGCAAGCACAAAAGGCTTTAAGCTTTTGAGCAAGTCGCCCGAGGTCCGTGTCTTTGTCATTGATGCCGTCAACGATGGTTACCGCTCGACCAAACTTCCTTGTTTCCAAACGTACCTTAATCCGCTGTTGCTCCTTACTGATCTCTCCACAGACACAGATGTCGCGAGGAAGACCGCATACTGAACAGATTTCCGCCATTACCACTCAGTTAGGTATTTAGAGTGGGGACTATTTAAGATTTTCAACTTTAGCAATGGTGTGTTAGGCAGCAATGTTGAAGGAAACTCGTAGTCTGCTAGATTTTATATCAAAAAATAAGGGGGGTGGGAAGGCTAAGCTAGCTTCTTTCTAAGATATGCGTAGGTTATGAGTAGGCCGAGGATAAGACCGATGATAACTCCACCACTTAAGCCATAGTATAAGTTGTTTGTAGCCACTACTTGTAAAGCTGTGACTTGTGCACTCAAAGTTTTAGTGTTTGCTTCTAAAGTTTTGACTTTTTCTTCTAAGGCTTTGATAGCCTCTGAACGTATCTTTTCGAGGTACGTCTCCCTTATCTTGCTTACTTCTTGAGTGCAGACCACCTTAGCGTCACTTGAAAGTTTTACGGCGTCAGAGTATTTCGTTGTAGCGAAGGCTAACCATTTCGCTTTGTACTCTTCTCGTTTATCCTTGTATGTGGGAGATATAGCCTCCGCCTCCGCCGTGGTTATAGGCGACGACGTGAGAGCCTTGTGGGCTTCTGCTAGTTTAGCGTCAGATTCGGGTAGAGAGAGTGGTGGAGGAACAAGGGTGTCGATCCCCGCCTTCTTTTGTTTCGCAATATAGTCTTCAGCTGCGGTGTATGCTTCCCAAGCACGTACTAAATCGTCTTTTTTGGCGATAAGCATGATATCGAAAAGGTCGTTTATAATGTCCCATCTTAACGTACCAAGCGTGTCGTTGTATGACGCCAGCTTTAGCTCAGTTACGAAGGGGTTAAAATATCCCGAGGGAGCTTCAAGATAAACGTCTGGGCGCACAGGAGACCTAAGAATATCCTTATTAAACAACATTTTTTGCCCGGCCTTTCCCAGCGTGAACTTCATGAACTCTATAGCTGCGGGGTTCGCGTCGCCTTTTCCTTTGAGTATAGCCACACTATCTGGATTGATGACCGTGCTTTTAACAGCGGAGTCTGCTGGAGGATACAAGAACACCACATCTGGATTTACCATGGCTTGGCCGTAGCCATAAAAGTCGATTACTGGAGCAATTCCGCGTTCTCCTTTTCCGATATAGGGAGGAACTTGAGCACTTTTCTCCGTGTACTCTGCTGTGTTGGCGCCGACTTTTGTTAGAAGAGCCCAGCCCTTCTCCCATCCATAGTACTGAAGGATGATTTCTACAATCATGTGGTTGGAGCCGCTTTTTGACGGTGGACAGGATATAATGTGACCTTTATAGATGGGATTAGTTAGATCGGTCCAGTCGTTTGGTGTAGGCAACTTAGAAGCAGCAAGGTATTTCTTGTTGTACATTATTCCGAAACCGGAGAGGGCAGAGCCCCACCACGTATAATCCGTGGTGTCTTTTAGCGGTAACCCAGCGAATGAGGCGGGTACGTTCTTGTTAATATCCTCCCACTCTAGGTCCCCTGGCAGACGGAAGGGAGCTAGAAGGCCTGCACCCTTAGCTATCTTGAAGGCGTCTAATCCTCCGCCCCACCAGACATCCCATTTAACCTTCGCTGGGTTACCGCCGGCTTCACGTATTAGCGCTAAGGCTGTTGTCGTATCTTTGGAATCCCAAATTATGGCTATATCACGGCCAGTTTTGGCTTTATACCATGCTTTAAAGTCTGCATCAGCTACTTTCTGGATAGTTACGGCATGCGGTGTAATAATCACGATTTCATCTGGAGATGCTTGAGCCACGGGCATCAATAACGCCAATGAAGCCATAATGCTGATAAAGAACATCGCCGTTATAAGTAAGGCTAGAACGTGTTTTCGCAACCTCTTCACCAATATTTTAGTGAGTAAGAATCCTTATAAAACTTATTAACGCCTATAAACTTAGAAAATTAAAGGCTTTAACGCTCCTGGTGTCGCCTTCTTGATGAAAAAATTGAGACTGGGGCTTTCTGAGTGGCGTTGGTCTAGGCTAAAAGCCTTAGATTGGGGAGCCTTTGTTGTGTTTGTATCCGCTTTAAGTCTGCTTCTTGTCTTTATGGTCTATCCCATCGTTTTAGTAGTTATTGACGCATTTAAGGCTGAGGGACATTTCTCACTCTATCACTTTACCACCTTTTGGAGCATGGAGTGGTATCGGACGGGGCTAATTAACAGCCTCTTGCTAGCCTTCTTCAGCGTGCTGGCCACAACGATGGTTGGAGTTCCATTGGCATACATATTTGTGAGATACGAATTTCTGGGCAAAAGGGTGTTCAGCATTCTTGCAATTATTCCGATGATAATTCCACCCTTCGTGGGTGCGCTCGGCTTGAGATGGGTGCTGGGCCACTCTGGAATGGTTAACCTCTTCTTACAAAGTCTAAACCTCATTCGTGAACCTATTCCGTTCCTTTTCTATAGGATTCCCGTTAACATTCTTGAAGTACCAAGCGACATTCATTTGGGCATGGTTTTTATTGAGGCGCTGCACCTCTACCCCATAATCTACCTAAACACCGCGGCAGCCTTGTCAAATATTGATCCATCCCTTGAGGAGCAGGCGGAAAATCTAGGGGCAAGCGGCTTTCGTTTGTTTAGGACCGTCACCTTGCCTTTAATGAGCCCCGGCTACATTGCTGGTGCGGTCTTGGTCTTTATATGGGTGCTTACCGACCTCGGCACCCCCCTAATAATTGGTTATCCCCATGTGATAGCTTATCAGCTTTTCAGTGTGGCTTTAGCCTCCTATTATCAGAGTCCTACAGCTTATGTGATGAGCGTGATTATGACGGTGGTTTCTCTTCTTCTTGTGGTAACTTATCGAAGGTACGTGGGCTTAAGGGAGTATGCGAAAATTCAAGCAGGGGCAGCGGTATCTCGCCGCGTGACACAACCTGGCATTTTAAAATTAGCGATGTGCTATCTGTTTCTTAGTATATTGATTTTGGCGGCTTTCTCTCCTCACATCGGCATTTTTCTTGCAGCGTTCACCAGAGAGTGGTCGTTAACGATATTGCCCGCCTCATACACGTTGGACAATTTTATAAATGTGTTCAGCGCGGGTTTAGGTTATATTGAGAACAGCTTCCTCTACTGCACCTTCGTCTTCATAGCCAACGTTTTTCTCGGTGCGGCGATAGGATATATTTTAGTTAGGAAGGAAATCCCAGGAAAAGAGGTGCTCGACTATCTTTCCATGCTTCCCATGGCCGTGCCGGGCATCGTCATCGGAATCGGCTACTGGCGGGCATGGATGGGCACGCCTCTTGATCCCTTTTTTATGGCGGCTGTCGTGTTGACTATTTCCCTAACGATAAGGAGGCTTCCTTTCACAGTGAGAGCCGCATACGCAGGAATGCTCCAGATACCTAAGGATTATGAAGAGGCTTCCTTGAATATAGGCGCACCACGTTGGCGGACGTTTATTCATATAACCCTTCCTTTACTTCTTGCCAGCGTTATCGCAGGGGGAATTCTATCGTTTACTTACGCGATGCTCGAGGTCTCAACCACCCTTATTTTAATTGCCAGAGCAGAGCACGGAACCATGACCTGGGGAATATTCCAATACACTAATGACCCACGTTACGGATGGAACATAGCCTCTGCGATGGGCGCTATATTGATAGTTCTTATAGCGGTGTCCTTGACGATAGTGGGGAAAGTGTTCGGGAAACAGACGGGCGCTCTCTTCAGGGTAGGGTAAAATAGGGTGAGAAAACTTGGTGGACGTTAGGCTGGAGGATTTGACGAAAAAATTTGGCGAGTTGATCGCGGTGGACCATCTAAGTCTCGATGTTGAAGAAGGCGAGTTATGCACGTTGTTGGGTCCGTCTGGGTGTGGAAAAACCACCACTCTACGATGCGTTGCTGGGTTTTATACACCTGACGAAGGGAAAATTTACTTTGGGGATAAATTGATGACTGATGTGCCACCTTTTAAACGTAACACCGGGATGGTTTTCCAAAACTACGCGTTGTGGCCCCATATGACGGTCTTTGACAACGTTGCTTATGGACTGAGGATGAGGGGAGTGCGCCGCGGTGAAACTGCTAAGTGGGTGATGGATGCTCTTCGGCTGGTTCATCTGGAAGGTTTAGAGAAGCGGTGGCCAAGCCAGTTGAGTGGTGGGCAACAACAAAGAGTTGCCTTGGCCCGGGCTCTGGTCATTAAGCCCGACGTACTGCTCTTAGACGAGCCCCTCAGCAACTTGGATGCAAAGCTTAGGGTGGAAATGAGGACAGAGATCAAGAAAATTCAGAGGGAGCTAAAGATAACCGCCATTTATGTAACCCACGACCAAGAGGAAGCGCTTAGCATTTCAGACAAACTGGTCGTGATGAATCAGGGCAGGGCTCAACAAATTGGTACTCCGCGACAAATTTATGAGGACCCAGAAAACTCATTCGTGGCAGATTTTATAGGTATTGCGAACTTCATAAAGGGAAGAGTAAAAAAGGTTGATGAAAAAAATCTCATCGCCATCGTTGAAACGGAGCATGGTTTTGACGTTGAGGCTATGCTGGAGGAAGGTGTCATGCAGAATATGGAGGTGCTCGCTTCAGTGAGACCCGAAGCAATAACTGTGTATCATCGAGGTCGTGCACCTGGAGGAATGAACTCCATTGATGGGATGGTAAAATTAACCACGTATCTTGGCGATGTTGCAAGGTATGAGGTAGAAACTTCGTGGGGCTCAACGATCAGAGCGGACGTATACAATCCTAGACACGCTCACATCTTTAGTGAAAAGGAAGAAGTCTCTCTTGGGTTCAAAAACGAAGACACAAAATTAATAAAACTATAATTTCAGCCTTTGAAGCTAGAAAATATTAATGATGGGAGTGTTGGCAAGTTTCCTAGTTCTTTCAAAGAGATAGTCTTTCCAGCTGTTTTAGCACGTATTGACGAATTTCGTGTGGCTTTGGAAGCTTTGCAACTATTTTTCCATGTTCAACGAGGGGCTTTAGCATCGGCTGAGTTTCACCACCGCATTTGGGACAGTTTTGCTGGGAGGACACAAAGGACAGTACGATGTCTGTGAGGCATTCTGGACATCTCCATACTTGCTTTTTGCCGCCTAGCTTGCCCCGCTTAGCCGCGAGCCGTCCCTCAACCTCCACTATGTCCATGGCGAAGTCGACGGTGGGGGCGTTGCTAACTGAGGTCCCAACGCCGAAGGCGTCAGCTCCAGCCTCGCTAAGGACTTTGACTGATTCTTCGTTGAGACCGCCTGAAACGAAGATCTTGACATGCTTGTATCCTCTTACGTCTAGTTCCCATCGAACCTCTCGCACGATTTCGGTGAAATCTCCTTTTCTTGATCCCGGCGTGTCGAGGCGCACGGCCTCCAAACGGTCTTTTAGGGCTTCAGCTGCCATGATCGACTCGATTTTCTCGTCAAAGTACGTGTCTGTCAAGGCTACTCTTGGAACCTCTGGTGGCATGACTTCGTCAAAGGCTTTCCAAGCCTTCACTTGATCACTGAAGGCGATGATGAGTGCGTGGGGCATGGTTCCCGTGGGCTTAGCTCCTATGACCTCGGCTCCTTTGAGGCTAGAAACGCCGTCAAAACCACCAATGTACGCGGCGCGATCGAGCATTGGAGACAAGGCTGGGTGCATGCGGCGGATACCAAAGGCCACCACGAGCTTTTCGCCCGCAGCCTTCTTTACCCTCGCGGCTCGAGTCGCCACTCCAGATGCTTGACAAATCAAGCCGAGTAGAGGAGTCTCGAGGAGACAAAAATCTCCGTAGGGTCCTTCGATAAACATGACAGGCTCTCGGACGCCTTGATGATCTGTGTGGTAGAAAACGCTTCCCTCCGACATGGCATAAACGTTGACGGGGTAGCCCTCAAACAAGCGGGCCTCCTCCTCGATTCCGCAGAGGATTCCCCAGGGCCATCCGCTAGGAAGCTCACCCGGCGTAACTTCAGCCACAACTCTCAGTTTATTCATTTTTTTGGCGTCGAGAACCTGTTTGGTTCTAACGAAGTAGATGTCGGTGGTTTCTCCTCTTTTTATTTCATCGTCACTCGCAGAATGGAAAAGGCGCATAGAGTTTCGCCTCCTAAATCTGTTCCCTTTTCGTTAGTTCATGCATATTAGTGATTTCACATCCGTAGTTCTTTCTTAAATACTCGATTCCTGACCTTTGGGCTTCCTCGGTGAGGGTCTCCACGCAATCCTCTGGAACGATTATTTGAAACCCTCGGAAGAAGGCGTCGGCAGCGGTGTGCTGGACACAAACATCGGTGATCAGTCCCACGAGGACCAACGTGTCAACATGGAGTTCTCGCAAGAGAAGATCTAGGTCGGTTCCGTAAAATGCGCTGTACCTCCTTTTTTGAATAATGTAGTCGCCTTTTACAGGCTTTAGCTCATCAATAACCTCTGCGCCTTTCGTGCCGACTACGGCATGGGGCGGCCAGACCTCAAACTCCTTATCGACACCGGGTAAGTGGGTGTCATTCGCGTAGATGACGGGAATTCCCTTTTTTCGAGTGAAATCAAGTAAACGCTGAATGTTTGGAATGATCCTTGGAGCACGCTCACACTTCAAGACACCGGTCACGAAGTCGTTCAACATGTCGACCACAATCACCGCCGTCTTCACACAAGACACCTCTAAACACTTAACTTTCATGATAGTTAATACGACCATTTATTTAAAAGAGTTCATAGTGGTCACATGTTCTTTCATGATTTACTTCGAGGATATCCATAGCAGGACTTGAATGAGTCCTACTTCTAGGATTGCTCCCAGAAAGAAGATTAAGTAGATGATGGCGAGGTCTTTCATGGTCATGCTTTTCTTCAAGGTTTTCTGTATGGATTGGAATATTCCATATCCCTCGATGATTCCGTTTGGGGCGCTTACTAGTATGATTAAGCCTAAAGTGTTTATGATAACTTGACCGTACAGAAGAGTGCTCGCCCTTAAAATGCTGATTATGAGGATCATTATGGTAAATATAAACGCGAATAGACGGGGGTGTTGAAGCACCACATACTCATATTTTCTTTTAGGTAGGAACGTCAGGACAAACTCCACATAAAATGCCATGCTTAGCATGATGAGGGAAATTGCCAGAACGTTATGAAGAAACACCAGTATAACAGCTGCTGGAGGGTTTAAGAACACATCTCGTAAGTTGTGGAAAAAGAACCTGTTTTCAACATACGCTAATGCTAAGCAGAATAGAAAAACCAAGCCGAGGATTACGGTCCTCCTTTTCTCGTCCACGTTTCCATCTCCATAATCCGCAGAACCATCTAGATAATTGTTCCATGCGTTCTAATTTCAACCTTTGCAGTTATGTTTAAGTTATCTGAAAACCTCACTGTGATTAATATGTTCTTCGGATGTTAACCTTTAAAAAAGCAGGAAGGGAAGCGCTAGAAGAAGGGCTAAAACGAATAGAACCACCACGTAGATGATTACTGCCAATATTGCAACTGCGAGGGCTCCTAACCAACCCGTTTCATAATAGTGCTTAATTAACAGCAACCAGATGATGAGAGAAAGAAGTAAGCCAAGCAAATGCCATGGAATGAATAAAATGAATAAAGCGCCCACAAGGGTTCCGAGGAGGGAGATTACAAAGGCATCGCTCAGTAGTGCTCGCTTTTTTCCAACCACCAAGATGCCAGCCACGTAGAAGACAATGGTCATGATGATGAGGTTCACGATGAAAGCGACGATGGCAAAGAGTGGTCGAAACACCCACGTCCACCTTTCCATAATAAGGCTCATAATAAAGGCGAGGTTAAGCAACCACATGGCATTATCACCAATTGTCCTTACCGTATTAGCAAGTTTCCAATAAAAGGGTTTACTTCATCGCTTCCCGCTTTATTTCAAAAATCACTGTTCCGCCGGGAGTGTATGGAAGTCCTGGATCGAGACACTGAACGTAGCCCACGTCTCCCTCCTCCTTCGACAAGCCCAGCTCTTTAAAGCTGGAGCCTCGGCTTAAAGCGATGACCATCGACAGCATGGACCCGAGCGCATGAACACAGAGAGCATCCGTTTTCTCCGGAACTATCTCAGGCTCCTCCACAACGATTTTGTCTCCCACTTTGAAGACAGGACACCTGCCTCGAATCTCCTTCACGGTCACCACGAGACGATATATCTTGCTCATAACATCTCCCTCTGACAAAGCGATACCATGTGGATTCTTATCCGTTTAAAGACTTCTCAGCGTCTCTGCAATTGATTTAGGTCAACTCTTATCTTTCCTTTATATTCTTTGGAGAAATGATATAGCATTTGTAAGAGCATTAGGTTAGGATAATCAATTCCACGTTCATATGCCCATCTACCTTTACGTCTGATTTCTCTTACTTTGCTTATAAGATAGTTTATAATCTCCCAGAATTGAACTATATGTATTTGATATTTTTCAGTGGCATACCTTCCTGTTTCTTCATCTACTCCCCAACAGAAGATATACTTATCATAGTTCTCGTGACCTAGAATCTCCTTAATTTTGTTACGTTGATCAATATTATTGAAATCCTCATTTTCTTTGTCAATATCTCTTTTTTCTAAACTAACTCCTTTTACTTCACCGACTACGGATTGGTTTTTTGAGGGATTAATTGCTATGACATCTATGTCGGGCGGAAGACCACCTTCTTTTCCTTTCTTAAATTTTGTATTCAGTCTCACGAGGAACCCTTCCAGTTCAAGATATTCCTTTACAAAAAGCTCATAGTAATCAGCCAATCCCTATCACCTTGTAATTTATTGCCTTTTTAGCTAATAAAATATGAGAAATATTAAAAAAATAGCTGAACTTAAAGAAATAATCAGAATTGAAGTAAAGACCGTGAAGTAAAATGTCCGAGAAAAAACAAATAATAAAAGTCAGGTGGGACAGTGGTCTGCAAATTTCAAGAGGAGATGAAATTGAGATTTTAAGAGGAATTGTTTATGGAGAGAACCAAATCAGAGCTTCTGTGATGCGGAATCTTACCACTGGTCGTGAGGAGAGAAGCCGTATCGAAGGGATCCTGATGACTCGAATGCCAGCTGACTTGCAACCCCCAATAAAAGGAGTTGTGCAGAGCGTAATGGCACGTGCTGATGAAACAGAATTCGAACTGGTTAAGGGTGTCGGGATTATTGAAGTGGGACTCGGACGACTTCTTCCAGAAGCAAAAAAGTTCTTGGATAAAGACATCGTCGAGAAGTGTATTACTAAGAGGGATGCAGAAGACGTTATCACAAGCGCATTCAGAATCTTGGAAGAAAGGATTAGAACAAGAATCGGCGCAACACCAGAACGTCATGGCGTTGACCTTGTCGAAGAAGCGTTCCATCCTCAAACAGGCAAGTTGGCATTCGGTAAAACTACTGCTGAGCGAGAAGGCTTGTTTCATTTGTTCCGAAGCTCAATTCTATTCTTAAGAAATCCACCATCTCATAGATTTGTCAAAGAATATTCTGAATTCGAAATATTTGAAATAGTTTGCTTCGTGAATCTGTTACTAAATATTCTTGAAAAAAGCCAACTTAAGCCAGAGCGAGGAATAAAGAAACTTGATAATTGTGTGATAGATAAAAATGCTTAAAATTCTAGCAATTAACCGATAATCTATCTGTAGTCAATTTAGAAAATGTAGCTTGTATAAATGCAAGGGCAGAAATGCTTTTATGTGTTTGCAATAATTAACAATTGCAAACAAGAGGTGTGGTAATGCAGAAAACCATCGCAACCCGCATCTCTAGTGAACTAGAAGAGGAAATAATCAAATTCATGGAGGAAGAGGGCCTGGACAAATCCACAGCCATACGGCGCATACTCGAAATAGGGGTAAGCGAATGGAAGAAGAGGCGAGTGATCGAGCTGTATAGATCTGGAAAGATAACCCTCTGGAAAGCCTCTCAACTCGCTGGTTTGTCACTAAGGGAAATGATCGAGGAAGTAAACAGGTTAAGAATAACCACCCACGTCACAGCTAAAGACATTGAAGAAGACATAGAAGCCGCTAAGAAAGCTGAAGCAAAACGGTGAACTGCTCTGAGACCGTTCATACTTAACGCCACACCGATCATATACCTCTGCAAAATAGGCATGGCAAATATTTTCAAAGAGTTCTCAGAGGAAAAATACACCACCCCCAAAGTCGTCGAAGAAGTGGTAAATAAAGGGAAAAGCGCTGGTGCACCAGACGCCTTTATCGCAGAAAAATTGATTCAAGAATCAATAATAAAGGTCAAAGAACCCCAAAATGTGGATTTCATCAACCTACTCTCAAGGATTCCCGACCCTCACCTAGCCGAAATCCATGTTCTTGCATTAGCAAAGGAGCTTAATGGTATAGCAATAGTAGACGAAAACATAACAAGAGAAGTCGCACGCATCTACAACATCCAAACCCACGGAACAGCCTACCTCCTCCTAAGACTTCTTTACAGACGAAGACTTTCAAAAAAACAAGCCAAGGAAGCCATAGACCTCATGGTTTCAGCAGGGTGGCGCCTCACCGCAGAAGAATACGCAAAACTGACAAAAGAACTCGAATAGCCAAAACAAGCGTTCAATACTCCTTTTTATGCTAGTCCAAATTTTTCACGCATGACGCACCATCCTGCGCATAACTTGCGCACCCAAACAGCACCCAAACCAGACTCCTATGCGCCTTCAGAGTCCAAAACAAAACCCGCTCGCCCAGCATGGTGGTGAGGAAAATTCCATCCAGTGCACCACCAAGAAAGTTTCTTTATAACAAACTTGCAACTATACCATCTATAAACCAGCAAACCCCCTCTTCTAATCCAAAACCCACACAAAAACACCTGCCTTGCACAATTTTCCGTAAAACAGCAAACATTTAAAAAACAACCAAACGATACCATCTTGACAAGAAGGAGGCCATGAGCCTATGAAAGATCGATGCCCAGCGATAATCGGAGTTGGCAGAACAAGGTTCGGCGAGCACTACGAGAAAGCACCCGAAAAGTTGGTGGAAGAAGCTGGGCTCAAAGCTCTAGACTCCGCTGAAGTAGAACGCAAAGACCTAGACGCCTGCTACTTTTCAGACTACTTCCTCCAACTCACCAACAAAATTGGAATCGAAGAGGGCTTCCTATCCGAACTACTAGAACTCCATGTACCCATGGAAAAAATGAGATCCTTCAGCTCCGCCCTCCTCAACGCCTGCCACGCAGTCCAGTCAGGAAAATACGACACCGTTCTCGTGGGCGGAGTGGAGAAGATGACAGACCGCTGGGACAAAATTAGGGACGACCTCATGCTCTTAGAAGATCCATGGAGCTACTACGCGGGATGCACCCCTGAAGCGAACCACGAACTCATGCTTAGGGAATACATCAAGAAATATGGGATTTCTGGAGAAAACCTTGAAACATTCAACGTAGCTTTGGCTCAAATAGCGGTCAAGAATCATCGTCATGCAGTGAAGAATGAATACGCACAATTTCAAAGAGAGGTCAGCTTAGACAAGGTCTTAAAGGAAAGATTAAAAGCGCACAAGCCCTTAGGACTCTACGATTTTGCCCCCGTTTCAGACGGCGCCACCGCTCTAATTCTAGCAAGTCCAGAGGTTGCTAAAACACATACCGACATACTGATAAGCGTTGTTGGCTCTTCCTCGGCCACCGACTATGTAACCTTTCCTTCACGTGAAGACAGAACCGGATTCATAGCAAGCACAATAGCCATGAAAAATGCGCTGGAAATGGCTAAAATAAAAATAAGCGACGTTCAGATAGCTGAACTTTATGATCAGTCTACACTGATAGAAATGCTGTCCCTGGAAGACCTCGGCTTTTCAAAAAGGGGTAGGGCTTGGCTTGACGTGTACAGCAGTTGTAAAGACTATGAGGGATTTTACGAGGTCAACGGAAAACAACTTTTCGTGAACACAAACGGCGGCCTCAAGGCAGACGGAAACCCCTTGGGCGCTACCGGAGGAGCCCAAGTTTTTGAAATCGTTAAACAACTTAAGGGTGAAGCTGGCAACAGACAAGTGGACACGGATGAGGACCTACGGTTTGGCTGCGTCTTGGAGTTCGAGGGGTTCGGAACCAAGGCATATGTTCACCTTTTAGGGAGGGCTTTACATGAGTAGTGAGCCGATCGAGAGGAGAGTCTCCTACATTGGGGACCGGCTGAAGGGTAGTCGGTGTAGCCTTTGTGGTAAGGAATATTTTAGGACCAGAGACTATTGCGGGGACTGCGGAAGAAAGAGTTTTAGTAAGATGGGGGACATCGACTTCTTTTATGAGAAGGGGAAGCTCGAAGTATGCACTGTCATCAGGGAATCTACCAATAAGTTTACGAAACTGGGACCCTACCTTTATGGTATCGTTTCGTTTCATGATGGAAAAGTAAGAGTCCCGGGCAGGTTAACGGACCGTATTTTGAAGGGCGAGGAGATAGACCTATCCAGCCTTGAAGGTAGAGAGGTGGTTCCAAGGTTCAGAAGAAGACACTGTGTGGAGCAGAGCGATATTATTCCAACTATTTCTTTAGCTTTCACCTTTGCTGACGAATACTATCCGCATCAAGAACATGAGATAGTTAAGTCTCAGAAGGAGTACGAAACGCCGGGTATCGTTGGATACGGAGTGTACGTCTCCAAATTCAGGATTAAGGAAGAGAATATGGAACGATCTGTGCCGTTCATAGATGAGGACGCTATCACAGCGGCTGTTGAAGCGGGAAAGATGGCCTTAATTCATTCCGGAGTGGACCCTTCACTCACTGGTAAGGTGTATGTGGGTTCGGAGTCCAACCCTTACGCCGTCAAGCCGATAGCCTCTAAAGTGGCTCAAGTGTTGAAGCTCGGCGAGGAAGAGAAAACAAATGGTGTGCAGGGTGTAGACGCTATCGATACAGAGTTTGCGTGCAAGGCTGCCACAAGCATGTTTAAGGACGCTGCAGCACTTGTGTATTATCCTGGTGCTCGCACACCCTACGCCATGGTGATAGGCACAGACAACTCTCAAGCTGCGCCCCGAGACGAACTTGGAGGAGAGCTCGACTTTTTTGTGGGCTATGGTGGTTCTGCTTTTATCTTTGGCATGCACGATGTCATCGCTGAGATAGAGGGCTGGTACTCTTGTACGTCAGACACGCCCGACTTCTGGAGAAGAGACCTTGAACCCTACCCGAGGCATGGCGGTCGATTCACTGGCGAACCCGCCTACTTTAAGCACGTAGCAAAGGCGGGTAAAAGACTGATGGAGAAATTGAACCTTCAACCTAGTGACGTGAATTACTTTGTTTCTCATCAGCCAAACATAGGTTTTCCCGTTAAAGTGGCTACGGAACTAGGGTTTAAGGAAGATCAGTACAGGGCTGGGTTGCAGGTTGCTAAGTTCGGCAACACGTATTCTGGCTCCTCACCCATGGGACTAGCGGCAATTCTGGATAAAGCCAAGCCAAACGAGAGGATCGTCATCGTCAGCTACGGGTCTGGGGCGGGAAGCGATGCCTATTCCTTAATCACAACTAGCCAAATAGAGGAGAAAAGACGCCGACAAAAATTCACCATCCAGCATCAAATCGAAAACAAATACATAGAATACGTGAACTACGACACTTATAGAAGGCTTAAGCTCGGTCTCTAGTGGATTTTGCTATGATTTGCCTCTAAGGTTCCAGTCGTCTTTCGAAAATTTCTCTTTGCGAAGGCTCTTTGCAAGATTTCGTTCATAGCTCGTTAACTCTCCCTCCATGAATTCTGTTTTTAATGCTTTTTGAAAGCCTTTCACTAAAGCTTGGTAGGCTTGCTCCGTGGACACGCTAGATCCGAGTTCCTGTTGGATGGAGGTTATTCTTTTCTGAGCTATGTTTAACACGTCCATGGGTGTTTGGGACCAGGGAACCTTGAGGAACGTAAACATTTTCTCAAGGTCTACGTTCACTAAAAATGTTCCGTGTTGAAGCAGCACGCCTCTCTTACGATGTTGAGCGCTTCCCGAGACTTTCCTTCCACTTATCGTGACGTTTGGGCACTGCTTCGGTTCCCCTGGATGGAAGTCGGCTTGGACCCCTAAGATTTTAGCCGCTTCGATCAGTCCATCACAGATTGTATGGTAGGCGGAAACCACGTCCGCGGGTCCCAAATCCTTCTCGTCAACGATCACGCTGTAGGTGATTTCCCCGTCATAGTCGTGGTATACGGCTCCTCCACCTGTGATTCTTCTCACGATGTCTACTCCCTGCTTGCTGCAGTTTTCTATGTTGACCTCTTTGAAAACGTCTTGAAACCGTCCGATGGAGACAGCGGAGGGTTTCCACCTGTAGAAGCGTAGGGTGTTGGGCGCTAGCCCCGCTATTCTAGCGGTTAAGATGGCTTCGTCGATAACCATGTTCGTGAACGCGTCCCCTACCTCTAACTTCAGCAGCCTCCAAACAACCATTATTCATCAACTTAACATTTACGTGACTGCCCATTTATTTTTATTTTGAGGTTTTAACCTACTCTTGGGAAACTACATTCCTTTATCAAAAAGCTAGACCCGTGTAACTGTATATCGGGCTGTTCTAACCAACGATTTCTTTCGGGATATCTCCACTCTTAGCGATAATAAACTTTATCATAGTTGAGTGGAGATATCCACGCAAAATCCCTCTTTTTTCTGTTTGTGTGAACTCCCAAGCCTGTTTGCTGGAATTCAAAAAAGAAAGGGAGTTGGAAGAGTAGTAGACTAAGCTCCAATTTTCAGGTACCTGAGTTCTGTGGTGTCATGGAGTGCTTCAGTAAATCTTCACTCATCACGTCTATAGCTTCATCGCTTTCTGGACTTGCGACCAAGCTACGACGGGTCTTATCTTAACCCCTAGGAAGCTGAAGAACTCTTGAACCTTCTCTATGTTATCTGCCTCAACCAGAAAATACGCGAAGTGTTCCGTTTTTCCCACGGTTGTACAGTCTTCGTCAACGTATCTGTCGACTATTGTTATTCCAGCCTTCCTTGCTCTCTCATCCGAAATCATTTCATTAAACTGTTTCAGGGTCTTTATGTCTCTTGCCGGACATTTATCATAGCCATGAGAATGACTGACAACATACAACAATCTCGTACACCACAAGTAAACAATTCTACGTCTGGTTGAAATAAGGTTTTAGCCTTCATTCGAAGGCAATAACTAATAAAGCTGGAAGTCAGATACATTCACTCATGACCATGAATGAAATCGTGTTCAGAATTGATAGAGTTGACAGAGACCAGCCCCTTGGAAGAATTCTTAACGAGTTTCCGGAAGCGGTCGTCTCCCAATGGTGCAACAACAGTGAAAGAGACATTTTCGAGATAAGAGTGGACCAAGAAACGTCCCTGAAAAAGCTCGAGAAGGAATTAATGTCAACAGCAAATGTCTTGGCATACCACGTAGATCTCAACGATAAGATGATGATCCTCGTTAAAAGATGCGACTGCTACAAGCCCGGCTCAATAGCCAAGCACATAACTGAAAGCAATTGCCTGCTTATGCCTCCAGTCGTTTACAATAAGGGATGGGAACACTACAAAATTGTATCTTTCAGATCAGAAGATGAAAGAAAGTTCTTCGACGATCTAAAAAAATTTGGCGATGTGGAGATCCTTTCCAAGACGAGGATATTTAACACTGGAACCGGTGGCGGCATACGCGTCTCAATACTGAGCCTACTCTTCCGAATGACAGATAAGCAGTTGAACGCCCTTCTCGCAGCCTATGAACATGGCTACTATAAATTACCGCGCAGAATTACCACTGAGAAATTAGCCAAAAGAATGAGCACCACAAGACCAACATATGAGGAACATCTGAGGAAAGCTGAAAACAAAATCATATCCGCCATAGCTCCATACCTAAGGCTTCTCTACTTCAGAAAACCATCCAAACCTCTAGTGGGCTTGAGAGTGGGAGAAATCCCTTAGAAGCCTAGCCAAAATTGTGGAAACGATGCTCTTACTTTCACCGAAGGGCAATCACTTCTTGCTAACAAAAGAATACGTAAGTAAAGCCTTAACTTTTAGCTTTTAGATTTATAATCATGGTCTCGTCATTTTCGCTTTCGGAAGATTTTGATAGGCTTCATCCACTCCTACTGGTCAAAACTAACTCCCACCCAAGCATACCCCACGAAAAGCCAGCCAACCACCACAACAACACAGAACCCATAGTAGAGAGGAGCCTATAAGAGCCTAGAAACAAAAGACAAATTTTTCACGCAATACGCGCACGATCTTGCGCATCCAAAAGCACCAAAAACGGACTCTTCCATGCCTTCAGAACCCAAAACAAACAGTTTCGCTCAGCATGGTGGTGGTGAACAAAATTCCACTTCAGCGCACCACCAAGAAAATTTTCCAAACGCCACATGCCTCTCCAAGCCTGTCTAGGACTGCCTAGTCCCCCCGGTATAGAGTAGATCAAAAATTTCTTCACAACAAAACAACAAATTTGCGCTGTTTTGACCTCAAGAGGACACACCATAAAGAAGGCTTAGACCAGTTTTGAGCGTTCCTCGATGAACATGCTGACCTCAGCCCAGATTTCCTCAGCTTTCGCTCGACCTTTAGGCGTCAACCCGTAGAGGTATCCGTGCTCGCCAGGACTTTTCTCTAGGGTCACCGAGATCAAGCCATGTTCAAGAAGCTTTTTCAGAGACCTCCAGTAGCTACGTCGAACACTATGTCTATGTCTACCCTCAGCGTTAAACGCCAGCTTGCCCTTCAAGAAGTTCATCAAATCCATTGTACCCAATCCTCGAGCTCCATGTGCCTCCGCATTTTTAGCCATAACTCTGCCTATTTTTGAAGACGGATCCCTCTCAGCCTTCAACAACGCTAGGAGGATGCTCTCCATCTGACCGCTAATCCTCACGTTTCAACACCAAGACTTAATCGTTTAGAAACTTACACATAAACATTTAGAAACTAAACGATAGCGTTATACTGGACTGCGGCCTCACAAGGTTCGTGCTTTATGGCAACTACCTCTACTGCTCTCTTTCTAGCAAAATTGTGAAAACCCTCTTACAACTAATGAAGAAAAACTTGTGAACTCATATCCTGGAACAAGACTGAGGGGCTCAGCAAACAAAAGAAGCATTCGTATGGTTAGAGGTATAACAATTACGTATCCGAAATAAACTGACGATCGCAGAAATAGGATCTAAAATTGGGTTTTGTTTAAACGCCCTTGAAAACATTGCGGGAGTGAGGAAATGATGTAAAGAAAATTGAAGGACTTTACCCGCTTCCCAAACGATTTTGTACGTGAAAAACTTCCAGATAGCACACTGTGCATGAGCTGGTCCATTCCTCGTAAGTGTTATAAAGAATTTCAGAAAACAATGTAGCTGATGAAAATGGTCTCACGTGTTTCAATAGTTAAGACGAAAGACCCGAAGGTCGGTGTACCTAAAGCGATTGAGCTCCTCGGTGGAATTGAAACTTTCGTTAAGAGGGGCGACAAAGTGTTCATCAAACCAAACTGGGTGTATCTCTCCCCTCCAAATTTAACCACAGATCCGAGAGTTGTAGCGGAAGTGGCTTCGCTATGCGTCAAAGCTGGAGCAGAAGCCCTCGTTGGAGATATTCCCGCCATCGGTGTGTCGTCAAGGTGGCTCTATGAGGTAACTGGCTGGGGACGGATCGTGGAGAAATCGGGAGCTAAACTGGTCCCTCTTAGCGAGGCTCCTCAAGTAAGGGTTAAAGTCCCTAATGGACAGTTATTGAAGGAAGTTGATCTTCCTAAACCCGTTTTGGACGCGGATGTATTCGTAGATGTCCCGGTTGCTAAGACGCATATCTCTGCTGTGATCTCTGCTGGAATCAAAAACTTAGTTGGGCTTCTGGATGACCAGTGGAAATATAAATATCATCGTGCCGACTTGCACTTGAAAATGGTTGATGTCTTGAAGGCAATTAAGCCACAACTAACCGTTATCGATGGATTGAAAGCTGGCGAAGGACAAGGACCCGGAAATTGTGATTGGGTTGACTGGGGCATCATCATCGCCGGCAATAATGTGGTGTCAACCGACGCGGTATGTGCACGGGCGATGGGGTATGACCCCATGGAGGTCCATATGATTCGGATTGCGGCGGCTCAAGGGCTTGGCGAAGCGAACTTAAGTAAAATCGAGCTAGTTGGAGTACCTTTAAGCGAAGTTGAGAGGCGTTTTAAGAGGCCTCTAACGAATCCGACCGGCTTTTATCCCTTCGATGTCTTTACTTCTGGCTGGTGCGACGGGTGTAGAGCGTGGATAAGCGCCACTCTCGATGGATGGGCGAAGGACGGGACCTTCAAAAAGGTATCCGAGAGCACGAGGGTGACGATGGCTGTTGGTGTTAATGTTGAGGTCCCAGACATTAAGAAACGAGTCGAGCAAGGCCCCGTGATCGTGTTCGGAGATTGCGCACCCGAAGATGTCAAAAAGTATCCTGGCGTTGTGTTCATACCTGGATGTCCACCGACTAGTAATTTGACTCCAGCCTTTAAAGATGCTTTAGGAAGATACGGAGTGCGAATATAGGTATAAAAACGATAAGAGGGCAGCAACTAGCTCCATTTACTCATCGGCTTCCACGGTTGTACTCTAGTGGAGACTCCCTAACACATCAATTCCTAAGTGTGTCCTAGCAAATAGCTTTCATTATACTCGGTTGAGGTCTTCCGCCCAATAACATGGTTTCTAGAACTCTAGATCCTCCCCTTCCATGCCTAACGAAGTAGAAACGTGATAGCTCTCACTTCTTTGTCTACCGCGAAGTGGTCTTCGGTGAGCGAGCAGTCTGAATTGCTGATTGTTCACAGCTTTATCTTGAAGACGGTGGCGGCAGTCTTGCTTAGATACCATTCGAGCTGTTCTGCGGTTGCCCCTGCTTCCTTGACCTTAACCAGCTCAGTTTCGATGTTGTTCAGAAAATCGGTGCCGAACATCACCCTTTGGGGCCCTAACTGACTCATGGCCCACACTATGTCTGCGCCCATACACCATGAGCATTCTACGTACAAGTTTTTGAAAACTGAAGCTACAAAAATCGCTTCGCCTGTCGCGATATTGAAACCGCAGTGACTTAAGATGATCGGTAGGCTGGGATATTTCATTGCAGCTGGAATTACCATGGCGGGGAGGGCGGGAGGTATTCCTAGACCTGTATGAACCATTACTGGGACTCCTAACTCGTTAGCAGCTTCGAAAATCATCATTCCGTCTGTTGAAGCTGGTAGGATGGCGTGGCCTATCGTGTGAAGCTTCAATCCTACGAATCCTAGGTCTTTTACGCATCTATCAACCTCTTGACGCCAAGCTTCTTTAGACACCACATGTGGATTTACGCTAGCCATTCCAAAAATCCGCCCTGGGTATTTCTCAGCGAGTTTAGCTATTCGATCATGAACTTCGATAGGGGGCTGTGGGTAGGCTCCTGGCCACGGTTGAACGATGGCTGCATACACACCTTTTGCGTCCATGTTCCTGATTAAATCCTCTTCGCTGACGTTTAGATCAAAAACCCTGCAAGATCCTATATGCGCATGAGCGTCGAGAATTTTCATCCTTAATCATCCTCTTATTAAACAACCTATTAATATTCAGGTAAATAACTCTTAAACAATAAAAGCGTAAAACCTCGATTTCGTGCAAAATTATTAAAGTAGGCCATGAACGACGATGTTTTCTGTCTTCTTGTCAAATAGAAACAACTTTTCCCTATTTAGTTCAATGTAGGCTTTCTCGCCAATTTTCATGGCGAAAGATGGCGGTACCAAGGCCCTTAACAAAATACTTCCAACTCTTAACTCCGCGATCTTTTCCGATCCTAGACTTTGAGTTATCTCCAGCGTCGCTTCAATCGATTGTTCTGAGGTAGGTTTTTCTCCTAGGTTGATGTCTTGAGGTCTTACGCCCAATATCAATTCTGGGCCCGTTAAACTAGTGACTATCCGATCCTTTACAGGTGTCACGTCAATGGAGAACTCTTCTGCCTCAAGAACCCATCGACTGTCCGCTTCCCTAAACGTGCAGTCTACGAGATTCATCGATGGGCTTCCAACGAAACGACCGACAAAAAGGGTCTTGGGAAAGTTGTAGACCTTCTCCGGTGCGTCCACTTGCACGATGACCCCCTCATTCATAACTGCTATCCTATCACCAATCGCAACCGCTTCAAGCTGGTCGTGGGTAGTGAATATCATCGTTATTCCAAATTCTCTTTGCAACCTTTTCAGTTCAACGCGCATTATCTCCCTTATTTTAGCGTCAAGATTCTTTAACGGCTCGTCTAAGAGTAGGATGCGGGGGCTTCTAACCAAGACTCGAGCTAAGGTAACTCTTTGAAGTTCACCACCACTATACGTATGAGGCTTTCTGTCCAAGAGATGTGTTATCTGAAGAACCTCGGCGACCTCATGTACTTGCTTCTTGATTTCACCGTCACTCAACCTCTTTAACCTCAATGGAAATGCGATATTTTCAAAGCCCGTTCTGTTGGGATAAACTGCAGGTGTTTCAAACACCATTCCTATTTCGCGTTCCACTGGTAGCTTGTAGTTGACCATTTCGTCTCCGATGTATACTTCACCCTCGTCGAGAGGTACTAAGCCCGCGATTATCTTCAGCAATGTGGTTTTTCCTGCTCCGGGTGGTCCTGCGATAACGAACAGTTCTCTATCGCCCGTCTCAAACGTCACGTTTTTCAAAACCTGTTCTTTTCTTATCCTCTTCGAGACATTCACGAGTTTCAGTTTGACCATCGTCCCAGCCTCGCCCAGGTCACCAGATAGCAACTTTAGTCTTCTCATCGAAGAGATGAAGCTTGTCCATATCAAACATAATCCAGACCTTATTACCAACCTTGACTTCTAAGAAGCCCCTAGCGAGAAGGGACTTTTGACCTACCTTAAGGTGGTATATGGAGCTGGCACCAAGAGACTCTATAAGCTGTACTTCTCCTCGTATAGCTTTTGGACTGACTTTCTTAATGTTTAGGGGAATATCTTCTGGCCTAATTCCTACCACAAGTTCGGGGCTTGTAGCTGTATCCTTAATCGTTTCAGCGAAGTCTGTGACATCGATTGTAAAATCTTTAGCATCTAGAACAACTCTTCCCTCCCTATCGATAAGCTCGCATTCGAAAAGGTTCATGGAGGGGCTTCCTATGAACTCTGCCACGAATAAGGTGTGTGGGGAAGCATAAATTTCATCTGGCTTCGCCATCTGTTCTATCAAACCGTCTTTCATCACCGCAATTCTATCGCCTAAGGTCATAGCCTCCAACTGGTCATGGGTCACGTATACGGTTGCTATGTCGATCTCTTTCTGTATTCTCTTTAGTTCACTTCTCATCCTTTCCCTGACTTTCGCATCGACGTTGCTTAGAGGCTCGTCTAGCAACAGAATTTTAGGATCAAGAATTACGCTTCGTCCTATCGCGACTCGTTGTATTTCACTCAGACCTAAACCTTTCACGCTCTTGTAAAGTAGGTCACCCAACCCCAATAGCCGGGCTATCTCGTCAACCTTGGCTGTTATCTCCTGCTTAGGAGTCTTCCTTACCTTAAGCCCAAAAGCCAGATTTTCAAAGACGGACATGTGGGGAAAAACCGCATAATCTTGGAAGACTAAACCGATGCCCCTTTTCTGTGGAGGCACGTCGTTCACCAAGACATCATCAATATAGATGTGACCAGAAGTAGGGGTCTCAAGTCCAGCTATCATCCTCAAGGTTGTTGTCTTTCCGCAGCCTGAGGGACCCAGCAAGCATATGGTCTCCCTTTCGTTCACCTCAAAACTAACGTCTTTCACCGCCTCGAAGTCTCCAAAAACCTTCCGGAGATTCTTAACAACAAGCTTAGCCATCTTTCGCCCTCTCCACGATCATCGTACCCGTCCAAAAGTAAAGCCTGTTATGAGGTGCTTTTGGATAACATACCCTATTATAACCATGGGGATAGTTGCAATCAGCCCTAACGCGGCTTGAGACCCATACATTCTGCCTACAGCACTTGCATACATGCTGATTTGCACTGGAAGGGTAATTACCTGTGTCACTGAGATGACAAGGGCGAAGAGGAACTCCGTCCAGTTCAGTATGAAAATGAAAAGGGCGGATGCAGCTATTCCTCCCTTTATGAGGGGAATAGTAACTTGTGTAACGATTGTCCATGGATGAGCTCCTTCTAGAAGGGCTGCTTCCTCCCATTCAGGAGGGATCTCATCGATGAACCCTTTCAGAATCCAGATAGCATAAGTTAGAGTGACCGCTGTGTAGAGTAGTATGAGCGCTTGGTAAGTGTCAAGAAATCTGAGGGTGGCGTAGTAGACCATTAAAGGAGCTACAAACGTGGCACCGGGTATCATCCTCGTTAGAAGGGTGAAGAAGATCGTGAAAGTTCCACCAGCTTTATATCGGGAAACGCCGTAAGCCGCTAGAAATCCAATCGAAACTGCGAGTATGGTGCTTATGGAGGCAATTATCAAGCTGTTGATGAAGGGCCTCGTGATCGCTTCAGCGATCGATGTCATGAAGTATGTGCCGCCTATTGGAACTGTTGATATGAATAGGTTAATGTAGTTGTCAAGTATAGGCTTTTCTGGAATGATGTTGGGTGAATACCACTCTGTAGGAGGTTTTAGGGAGAGGGAAATCATCCAGACTACTGGACCCAAAGTCCACAATAAAACCACAATCAACAGTGCATATCTGGCCGCCAACTTTACTATTTGTTCCATCCTTGCCATATTATAACCTCCTATTCAGGTTTGACTACAATAGGCCTGATAGCCACTCTGGTGACAAGCGCAAGAGCTAGTAGCAATATTAGGGATACTGCAGCAGCGTAGGACAGATTATTGTATAAGATTGCTAGTTTGTATATGTAGGCGGAGATCGTTTCAGTGGCTGTGCCTGGGCCACCAGCACCAGTCATTATGAAAACTGTGTCAAAGACTTTGAAAGCTTCCAGTCCTCTGATGATTAGCGCTATAGTTAGGATGGGCTTAATTAACGGCAGCTGTATCCTTCTCAAAATCTGCATTGGGGAAGCCCCGAGGACTTTAGCGGCCTCAATCAACCTCGCGGGTACCGCAACGAGTCCAGAATATATAATCAAGAACATCAAGGGGGTCCACTGCCATATGTCAGCAAGCATTATCGTAAGGAACGCTAGAGTGGGATCTAGAAACCATGAAATCATCTTCTCCTCGCCGAAAATCATCTTTAACAGAATCAGGTTCACTGGACCATAGTCTTGAAACATGAGGAAGAAGGAGAGCCCCACAACAACCAGGGGGACCATCATCGGGTATAAAACGATTGAGGTAAATATCTTTTTTCCGCGAAACTCGCCTAGAAATAGTAGTGTGATTCCTAACCCCAGCAAGAATTCGATGGGCACCACCCCAGCAACGAAAATGACTGTGCGAATAAGGGCCCAATGGAATCTTGCATCAGAAAAGGCTTTTGCGAAACTCGAAATTCCTGAAATAGGGGCTTGCCACCACTCAACGCCCGCCAAAGGATGCCATGTCGTAAAACTTAGAAATATCATGATTCCGAAGGGGATAATCAAAACAAAGTTTTGTACTATGTTGAGTGGAAGCATCAACAACCTGCCGAATTTCTTTGGGCTTCTTGACCACTCAGCGATTTTTCGAAGAGCCATCCTCATTTCCACTATTCTCCTTAAAGAAAGAAAAAGGGGGAAAATTTAAAAGTTTTCTTTGCGAGCCTTTGCCTTTTTAGACGTAACCCTTCTCCTTCCATAGATCTTGCACGTCTTTAGGGTAGAGTGGAACGGTGGCCTTCCAAGCCTCCAACAGTTTGCTTCTGCCCAGCCGGTCTGTGATCTCCTCCCATGCTGCAGCTGTTTCATCCAGCGCAGGCTTTGCCTTTTTGGTCCCAGCGCATACAGCGTTAATGTTCTTGTTAAGCTTGTCAAGGTATTCATAAGCACCCGGGAGCATCAAGTCTGGGAAGGACGAGGCTATAGCCTTCGGAAAAGCCTCGATGAATTCAGGAGTATAGGCCATTTCCATATGCAGCTTTTCCTTTTCTGATACAAACCAGTTCGTTCTGTAGGCATCCATGATACCTTTGATGGGGCACACTTCATAGCCTATCTCTGGACTCGTCCACCACTGGAGGAACAGGTAAGCAGCCTCAGGATACTTGCTGTAGCTTGATACTATCCCAACCCAATTAACTGGGTTTACCGCAGCCTTTATTATCTTCTCCTTTCCAGCTACCGTAACCTTTGCGCCTGGAGAAGGAGCCGAACCGTTCAAGCCCACGACTTTAGATGTCGCTGGGTCCTGCGCCCACTTTATCAGAGATGGCCACGCCATGGCAAGCACAGCTTTTCCTTCACTATACCGCTGGTAGAGGCTTGCCCAAGTCCCCGTTACCGATTCGGGATGCATATACGGCACGATTTTCGCCATAAGTTCTAGCGCTGCCACACCCTCAGGTGTGTTTACCATGGACTTCATGTCTTTTGGACTAAACAGTATACCTCCTTTCGACACGAAGATGGAAATCCACGTTGTATAACCAGCGAACCCAGGCTCAGCATAGAAGAAGGCACCATAAAGTTTTGTCCCGTCTGGCGCTTTCAGGTCCTTATCGTTGAAGAATTTGGCTACGTCAATCACTTCTTCCCAAGTGTCCGGTGGCTTCAAGTCATAGCCATACTTCGCTTTGAACTCGCTCTTGTAGGTTGGGTTCTCCATCAGGTCTTTTCTGTACGTCAGCGTATACACATCCGCGTCAGCGAAAAGGGAATACCTCTTGCCCTTATACATGGTAGTGTAGCTTCCCAGCGGCTCTATCGGCGCGACTTCAGGAGTGCCAACCGGGTCATACTTTTTATAATAGTCGTCAAGTGGCTTTGCTATACCTGACTCAACGAGGTCACCCATCCATGTGCTGAAAACAGTGGCCATGTCGTAAATCCCAGTCTTCGCTGTTGCCTCAGCCATCAATTTGGTGAAAATGTCACCCTCAACGCCGACTGTAACCAGCTCTACACCAATGCCCGTCTTGTCCGCCCATTCCTTAAGGAATGGGTGAAGTTGAGCTCTTGATCCTGCAACGTGCAACAGCTTTAGTGTTGTTCCCTTAGGGACTATGCCTTTGTCTACTAGTGCTTTAGCTCCTACAACAGCTCTTTCTGAAACTGTTGCAGGTGGTGGCGTCGGCGTAGGTGTTGGAGTTGGTGTAGGCGTAGGAGTGGGGGTAGGTGTTGGAGTTGGCGTAGGCTTAGGAGGCGCGGGCTTCGTTGCTTCGTATATGCCAAATCCAGCCGCAGCCACAGCCGCACCAGCAACAGCAGCACCAACATACTTCAGATATGTACGCCTCTTAATCTTCTCTTCTTCTGTTTCTTCTTCACTCAAGGAGTCCCGCTCCCTAAAAGGGTCAAAAGTTAATTTCAAGTTGCCAATATTTAACTCTTGCCTTAATAATACATTGTACGTTGCTGAACTTCAAACAGATCCATACTGAACGGTGGTGATCAATTTGCTAAAAAGTGACTACAAGGTTCCGAGAGGGAAAATGGTAAGGGTTCTGATGGAGGTAAAGGGCGATAAAATAGAGAGAATTCAGATCTGCGGAGACTTCTTCCTCTATCCTCAAGAGGCCTTACCAAAACTTGAAGAGTCCTTGAGAGGAGTGAAAACCGAGGAAGAAGACGTTTTAAACAGAATTAAGGAGGTGTATGGAAGACTGGGGATTGTCTCCTTAGGGGTTGAACCAAGGGACTTTACCATAGCTATAATGAAGGCTTTAAAGGAAAAATGATAGGGTTTGGCAGTTGCTGGACCCGAAATGTGTGCATAGGCAGAACCTAGTTGCGCCTCACGTTTGAATCAGAATTTTCGCTCTATCTGATGAATCAGAGTAGGATAACGCTGTTACTCCATCCCTTAAATTAAATCGATGAGTGATCAACTTTCTCAGCTTGTCTTCGAGCCTGTTTTCTTTAACAAAATCAAGCATCTTCTTTATGACTTCGGGGCCAAGCGGGCAAGAAGACCCTAAAACATTGTATTCACTAAACATAAGCTTCTTCATCGGGACAGATACGTCTGGCGCAATTGAGACCACGATTATTCGACCGCCTCTCCTCATCGTCTGAAAAGCATTCAGCATAGCGGCGTGTGCCCCAGAACACTCTATCACCACATCTAACCCAATTATCGTTTCATGAAGCATCCTTCTCACGGGATCCTCTTCCGCCGCACTTATTATCGTGTCAGCTCCCAGCTCTTCAGCTAACTTAAGTCTAAAAGACGAGCGATGGGCAACGACAAATACTTTCTTTGGGTTCTTGGTCAACGCGACGATCAGCGTTGCTAACCCTATTGGCCCAGCTCCAAAAATCGCTACGGTATCACCCTCTTTGACTTCAGCTCTTTCAACCGCATGGTGCCCGGTAGTCAGCGTATCCGCAACTAAACTGGCTAACTCCATGTCTATACCTGTGGAGCATAAGACTCTAGCCGGGTTTGGAACCAACATATACTCTGAAAAAGATCCGTCAATTTCTTGCCCAAACATCGAATATCTTATGCAGAGCTGGGTTAATTTCTTTCTACAAAAGTAGCAGTTTCCACAAGACATCGCTGGTGAACCTATAACTCGGTCACCTTTCCTAAAGGTTTTAACCTTCTCCCCGACGTCTTCTACCAAACCAGAGTATTCATGACCCATAATGACGCCAAGTTTTGCCCCTATTTTTCCTTGGAGAATAGCGAGGTCAGTTCCACAAACAGGAGCATATGCGATCCTCAATAAGACATCGTTAATTCCTACCCTAGGTTTTTCTACATCTTCTAGCCTACAGTCGTCTATCCCATAATATCGCAGGGCTAACATCCTTATACCGTTTAGTAAGGTTGGAGGTGCATTTTAATAAGACTTATTAAGGTAGAGCGCACTTGCCACAACTTGTTGAAAATCCAACGCGAATACGTCCACAAGAAAATTTATACTGTTGGCGTTGTTTTCCTCTTATAAGAGGTAACAGAACGTGGTAAGGGTTAAAGATTACGAAATCCCAGACGACTTATACTATTCGATGGATCATATATGGATGAAAATGGAAGACGAAAAAACAGTGAAGATTGGTGTTACCGATTTTTTCGTGAAGCATTATCAAAATATAAGCTCTATCGAACTTAAAGAAGTTGGAGAAAAGGTTCGGCAGACAACAAGTGTGGGAAGGGTTGAGACGATTAAGGGCTCGGTAAACCTGTATGCCCCAATCAGCGGAACTGTAAAAACAGTTAATCAAGAAGTGAGGTCTAAACCTAAGCTTTTGTACGAAGAACCGTATGCTCGAGGTTGGCTCCTTGTCATCGAACCGTCTAATCTAGATAATGAAAAAAGAAAACTGCAAACGGCAAAGGGGTATGCGGATCATATCAAAAAGGTCATCGAGATGGTGGGTCTATAATCAACTAACGCGCAGTTCTATCGAAATTTTGAAGTCTTAAGGAGAACTGCCAATGGTGGAGGAATGGAGACTAATCGATTCTGGCTGCGTGGATATTTATACAGGACTCGCGATCGATGAAGCTACTACTTCTTTAGTTGGGGACTGCAAAGTGCGTGATACTATCCGTTTTGCGCAGATCAGGCCACCCGCGGTTACGGTTGGCTATTTTCAGAGCGTCGAGCAAGAAGTAGACATAGAATTATGTCAAAGGTTGGGCATCGACATTGCTCGGCGGTTAGTGGCGGGAGGGGCAGCGTATGAAGACTATCGTAGTGAAATCACATATAGTATTTCCCTGAAAATTCCCCATCCAAAAATACCCTTAGACATTCAGAAATCTTACGAAGTTTTAAGCAGAGGTATTGTTTTAGGACTACAAAAGCTTGGAGTAGGTGTCGAGTTTGCACCAATAAATGATCTAATTGTTCGCGGGAAGAAAATTGGTGGCATGGGCCAAAGTCGATTCAAAAACGCGTTGCTTCAAGAGGGTTCAGTTCTGCTAGCGGACGCGGAAAACATGTTTAAGGTCTTGAAGATTACACAAGAAAAAATTAAGGATAAAGAAATTAGTTCTGTTAAAGAGCGAATAACTACCCTTCATAACGAGTGCGGAAGAGAAGTATCCGTGGAAGAACTTAAAAGGGCGTTAATAAAGGGCTTTGAAGAAGCCTTTGGCATTAAGCTGATTAAAGGTGAGATGACAAATTCGGAGCGGAACCTAACGAAAAAACTTTTGCAAGAAAGATACGCAACTAAGGAATGGATTTTTAAGCGTTAAATATCTATACCCGCCGTTTCCGGCGTCATTCAATAAAACGAGCAATATTGTCTCCTCTACTTCGCACCTGCTTCCTTTCCTCACGTGATGATCCCTACGCTAGTAAAGGCTAGAAAGATTTGTTTATAGTGCGCTTTACCAAGCCGTCCATCCGCCATCTACAAAGAATGTTTGTCCGGTGACGTAGTCAGATGCTGGAGAGGCTAGATATAACAGTGCGGCTTTCAGGTCAATGGGATCACCGGTGCGTCCTAGCGGGGTCTTTGATACGATGTAGCCTAGGGTTTTTTCATCCTTAAAGATGGGAGCGGTCATTTCGCTCGGGAAGAAGCCTGGTGCAATGGCGTTGACGTTTATTTTGTGGGGAGCCCACTCGATGGCAAAGGCTCGCGTGAGGTTTATTACGGCACCCTTGGTTGCATAGTAGGGTGCGGACGGAAATACGTCTCCAACTGCTCCGTAGATCGACGCGAGGTTGATGATCTTTCCATACTTTCTCTTCATCATTTCCTTGGCTGCCGCTCGTGCACAGAGAAAGACTCCTGTGAGGTTAACGTTTATGACCCGGTTCCACTCTTCGAGGTTCATTTCAATCGATGGACTGACTGTGGCGGCGCCAGCGTTATTTACGAGTATGTCAACTCTTCCAAAGTTTTCCACAGCAGTTCTGACCATTCTCTCAACGTCTTCCTCCTTTGTTACGTCTGTCTGAACAGGGATCACCCTTCTGCCTAACCGCTCCAGTCTCTTCGCAACCTCCACCAACTTGTCGTACCTTCTAGCCGCTATTACGACGTCCACCCCTGATTCTGCGAGCGTTTCAGCGAAGGTTACGCCAAGCCCACTCGAGGCCCCTGTAACAATCGCGTTTCTTCCTGAAATTTCAAAACATAAATCTTTAACACTTTTCAATAACGACACCTCCTAGCGCTAATGCCCCGTCTATGATAATAAGAATTTCGCAATTTCGGACGTTGCTGCTAATTCATGCTTTTCAGATTTCTTTCATGAGATTTTGTATCTCAACCACCCTTTGCTCTCGTTTCTTCATGTTTCGAAGAACGACTTTTTCTTCCTTCAGCTCCTCTGGCCCTACGATTACGGCGTGTGTAACCTTTCTTCTGTCAGCGTCGGATAAAGCCTTGGTAACGGTGCGCCCCATAACCTCCACCTCGGCCGGTATCCTAGCTCTTCTCAATTTTAGGGAAAGTTCGATGGCCCTCGCTTTTAACTCTTCGCCGATCGGAATGATCATCACCCGTCTTTCTTCTCCGATTTTTGGAGAAACCCTCTGCTTTTTCATGGCGAGTACGATGCGGTCTATTCCTGGGGCAACTCCCACGGCTGGTGTGGGTTCACCTCCAAACAGCTCGATCAGTTTATCGTAACGTCCTCCGCCCCCTAGCGCTATCTCCATTTCTGGAACGTATGACTCAAAGATCATTCCGGTGTAATATTCGAGACCTCTCGCAAAGCCCGCCTCGATCAGCATCTCGAACCCTACACCGCCCCGTTTCATTAACTCCAGAATTTCCTGCAGGTTATCCACAGCAGCAACCGCGCTCTCGTAGTCTTGGACGCAGTGTTTTGTCTCTTTGAGGACCTGAGAAGCGTCTTTCCCTCTTGTCTCAAAAAGGTTTTTGAGGGTTGCTACGCATCCTTCTGAAACACTTAATCCTTGCACCATTGTTATTGCTTCGTCCCAACACTTCTTGTCCACCAACTGCATGATCCTATTCTGCTGTTCTTCGACCACGCCCTCTTGACTCAAAATTCCTCGTAAGATTCCCATGTGTCCGATCTTAAAGTGACAGTTGCGGAGACCCAGTCTCTCCATTAAATCATAAGTAAGGGTGAGGATTTCCGCGTCTGCTTCTGGTTTGCTGGAGCCGATGAGCTCATAGTTCGCTTGCCAAAACTCTCGAAAGCGCCCATACTGCGGCTCATCGTAGCGATAAAGGCTTCCCATGCAGAAAAGCTTCAGAGGCTTAGGCTCATACATCATCTTGGTCACCACTAACCTAGCCATGGAAGCGGTGAACTCCGGTCGTAACGCCACCCTTCGACCGCTTAAATCCTTGAACGCGTACATACGCTCCCGAATTTCCTCGCCAGATTTTGCCGCCAAAAGCTCGTAGGACTCCACGACTGGGGTGATAACCTCCTCATAACCATAGAGCTGAGCCAGTTCCCTTGTGACCCGCTCCACATACCGCATTCGTTCCGCATCTCTGGGCAAAAAATCCCTCATTCCCCGAACAGCTCTGAATGCTGTCATCCCATCATCTCCGACTACCTTCACGCTTTCTTCTATCACCTTTCACTTTAGGGTAAGTCGTGAAAGTGAGTAGTATACAACTTCCCCCCTTCTGTTTATAACCGCGAGCACCAGTTTTTTCTTTAAGCTTTGAACATACTTTAAGGCTCGAGCCAACTCTTCTACAAGAAGGGGTTGTCCCTCTTGAACCCCAAAGATCAAGTATTTAGCGGTTTCCTTACCGTACTCTCCCCGCTCATACACGCGAAAGTCTATGCCTAAACCGAACCCCTCTCTCGCCACGTATCCTCGACTCCTCAAGTCTCGATAAATGAGATATTTCACCCAAGCATTCTCATCCACCGACTGAAACCACTTGAGGAGATCTTGAAAGTCCACGGTTCCTCCGGTTTTTTCATCCTCAATCTCGATGATCCCCTTGCTAAGCAGGAACAATGCCTCATAAAAATTAAGGGTCAACTTTCCATTTTCTGACGTACCATACCCTCGCGCAGAGAGACCTTCGATGCCTTCTGGTGAGGAAACCAGAACACCCTTTTCCCCAAGGGAGGCTTTTATCTTTAACTCAGCCTCACGACTCGTATCAGCTTCACGCCTTGACTGCCCCAAGTCCAAGCCTTTCAACCCTAGTTATTAAGTTGTAATGTACGTTTAAGTTTAAACTCTTAAACATTTGTCATCTTTATGAAGACATGTCTTCTCTTCCACAAGGACTATTAATGTTCTAAAGAAGAAGATATTTGTTTACCTTAAATCCTCGCAAGTCTTTCGAGGGCAGCTACGGAAAGAACGCCGATTTCGCAAATTATGGCGCTCACGTATTTCATCGGGGTAACGTCAAAGGCGGGATTCAACGCTTCTATTCCGCTTGGTGCCACTCTTTGAGAGCCGAAGTGTATAATTTCCTTGGGGTCCCTCTCCTCGATGACCACCTCTTTGGAAGTATGAGTTAGATCAAAGGTGGAGGTGGGAGCCGCCACATAAAACGGAACGCCGTGCTCATGAGCTAGCACCGCGATGGTGTAGGTACCGATCTTATTTATTATCGCATCTTGAACAATCCTATCTGCCCCCACAATGACCTTGCTTATTAGTTGCTTTGACATCACAAATCCGACCATGCTATCCGCAATCAACGTGACTGGGATACCGTCGCGTTGTAATTCATAAGTGGTGAGCCTAGCTCCCTGTAGTTTTGGCCTAGTCTCGGTGACGAACACTTTAACTTTCTTGCCCTGCTCCCAAGCAGCTCGTATAACCCCCAGCGCGGTACCATAATCTACGGTGGCGAGACTGCCAGCGTTGCAGTGGGTGAGGACAACATCCTTATCGTTAATCAGCTTAGACCCGTGCTCACCGATCTTGCGGTTCATTTGAACATCCTCGTCCGCTATCCCTTGAGCCTCATCGATTATGGCCTCAGTGACCGCCTCTACGCCGCCCAAAGTTTCCCGCATCTTTTTCACGATGCGATCAATTGCCCAGAAAAGATTCACTGCAGTCGGTCTCGTTTTCCTTAAAAGCTCAGCGGATTCCTCCATTTCCCTCATCAACTCTTCCTTTCTCTTGGCTTTCGAATGATATGCTGTGAGGGCCAAGCCGTAGGCTGCCGCCGCACCTAAGAGGGGGGCTCCTCGTATCCTCATATTCTTGATGGCAAAAGCCACTTGGCGACAATTCCTCATCTTCAGAAAGGCCACTTCATTAGGTAGCTTTGTTTGGTCTATGGTGACAACCGCACCGTCTTTCCACTCTATGGTTCTCATGCATGCCCACCGTCAAGACTTCTCTATAGTTGTTGATCGATTTTATTTTTTATCATGCAGGAAATCAAAATAGCCACCCTTATAATGCGATAGACACATCATAATACTGGGAGACCTTTGTTTATGGATAGGGAGACTACGAGTTTATTAATCGAAAATTTTGGCCAAAAATACTCAGAGACTTTAGGAATTAAATTAGAGGGTGGGGAGGACACAGAGATTTTTAAATGGTTTCTAGCGTCCATTTTGTTTGGGGCACCCATCAATGAGAAATCTGTGATAAGGACTTTCCAGTGTTTTGAGAGGCATGGAGTGCTAACTCCCCAAAAAGTTCTGGAGAGAGGCTGGCACGGTCTAGTCGGAATACTCGATGAGGGAGGCTATACCAGATATGATTTTAAGACGAGCGACAAACTGCTGGAGGTTATGAACAATCTAGTCACGTTATATGAGGGAAGGTTAAACCGTCTCCATGAGCAAGCCCTAGGCGCATCTGATTTGGAAAAACGCTTAAAGAATCTAGGGAAGGGCATAGGAGACGTGACAGTAAGCATTTTTCTACGGGAACTAAGGGGCATTTGGAAAAAAGCGGATCCTAAGCCTACACCCCTCGTTATTTTAGCCGCAAAAAACTTAGGAATAATAAAAGAGGAAAGCCCTGAAAAAACATTAGAGGAGCTGAAAGAATTTTGGAGTAAAAATGAGGTCTACCAAAAAAGTTTTGTGAACTTTGAAACAGCCTTGCTGCGGCTCGGCAAGGGATTCTGCCGAAAGAATAAATGCAAACAATGCCTACTTCAACGATATTGTTTGGTGGCTACATCGGCTTGAGCTTGGTTACAACCTCAACTGGGCATTCCTTGGGCAGGTTTATCTTCCTCTGCCATTCATCTCCAATGGCGATAAGGGAGTAGACTCCCGAGACCTCTGCCCTTGCCTTATTGACAAGATCGACAAGCGCAGCTTGAGTTTCCCCGGTTTTGACCATGTCGTCCACTATAAGCACGCTGTCCCTTTTCTTAAAGGAGTCCTTGGGTATATACAGGGTTATAGTCACGCCGGAGTCCTTCAATACATATGTTTCTTCTAAAAACGCCGGAACCCCCACCTCCTTGCCTCTTTTTGCTACGACTAAATTGACGCCCAGTGAGTTGGCAACCATCGTTGCCAGCGGTATGCCGTCCGTGGCAGCGGTTAGGACTTTCGTTACTCGCTTTCCAGCGAAGGTTGCGAGGGCATGATGTGCCGCTTGTCTAAGGATGTTGAAGTCGCCGATGATCCATGTGTTGTCGAAATATCCTTCCTCGTTAAATTGTATCCTCCTGCGAAGCTCAGCCTCTAAACCCACAAGCTTGTTCAAGGTTTTCCAAAGCTGTCGAGCCCTTTCTGCATTGGGCAAAACATGGCCCTTAGCGTATCTGCTCAAAACCGTCACAGGCAAGCCTGTTTTAGTGGATAATTCCCGATAGGTATATCGCTTCTTCGCAGTTCGAAGCAACTCAATGGTCATTAATCGAAGCTTCAGGTCCTCAGCGTGCGTGCTCATTTTCCAACCTCTTTTACAACAAGACGTCAATAATTGAATTGATGTTTTAGTATTTTTATCGTAGGGCAATTTATAATTTCCGTCGATTTCAGAGGACTTCGAAAATACTTCGATTACCATGGGGTTTGAAATACGTTTCCCCTCTTGCCAAACAGTTTCATTTGAAACTCTTAAGACCCAAAAACTTCCTGTTTCGATGGCCTTAGAAATATGGCGGGCCCGCGGGGATTTGAACCCCGGATCTCCGGCTCCGAAGGCTTACGCACTGCTCGTCTAGGCAGTTCGACGCCTTAATCCAGACTGGGCTACGGGCCCTCTGAATAAAATACTGAGCAAACGATTAAAGGGTTTCCTTAGAAGCATCTGCAACCATACACTTAGCGATGTGTCTGGTTCAACTCGTCAGAAAAGATAATGAACCCCCTTCAAGAAACCCTTTAATACGGATCATACAATTTACATCTAATGCGGCAATGCGGGCCGGTAGCTCAGCATGAATGTTAAGTCCGCTTTGTTTTCTATGGCTTTCAAGAGGCGGATAATCAAAAATTCGTTAAGCCAACTGGCTCCATATATCCATCCGCTAATTTAGACAAATACTTTCACCAACCTCTGATCTTTTTATACTTCCAGCGCCGAATAGAATTAGAGAAAACAAATGAGAGTACTTTTCAAATCAAAAGAAGAGCAAAAGCGCTTCTTCCGTTCAGCGAAAGGCACTCAATTGACTTGGAAACAATTATATCATTTGTTGCTGGCACAATCCAAAAAGCATTTCACGCTACGTTCTTTCCAAAACTGGTATAAGGGGTTTTGGTCTCCTACGTATGAAGTCGCAAGTGCGATATGCAAACTTACCCGTTCGGATTTGCGTAGTATGGATGTTGAAATTGTGGATGATAATTGGGGACAACGCATCGGTGGCAAGAGTAAGTTTGAACGTTACGGTTGTCAGTTAACGGTAGAAGAAAGAAGATTAGCTGGCAGGAAAACAGGCTCTTCCAACACCTTGGAACATCTAGTGAAAATCTCTTCGTCTGGCGGCGTTGCGAGCATTAAGAGTAAGACCAATTTCAGGAGGAAAGTAATTGGTCCAAGAGGTGAGATGATGTTCAATAAACTGGAACAAGAAGTCGCTATGATCCTTCTGAAAATCGGAGTAAACTACGATTACGAAAAGGTATTCCGTCGAAGTAATAATCATGTTATTCCTGATTTTGTTGTTGGGAATGTTCTCATAGAATGCACATACGACACTAGAGTTGATTGGAAAGCAAGACGTATTATTGAAAGATTTGGACCCCTCTTGTCACGGTTTCAACAACTCCGCTTGATTGTCGTAACCACAGACAAACTAGAATCCAAATATTGCAATTACTTGAAAGGCTTTGCGTCTGTCGTGAAAGCATCTGAGTTGCATACCAATCTTTTCCAAGGTTGGTTAATGAAATCGACTCTACTTTTACCAAGAAACACTTTAATAAATTGACACTTTACATAATATAGGGCCGGTAGCTCAGTTTGGTTTCCATCTAAAAATGGCCAAAAAGAGCGTTCGGCTGATAACCGAAAGGTCGAGAGTTCAAATCTCTCCCGGCCCACATTTCAATTCTCCCTCCCTTTCTGCCATCTTTCACTTACGTTTTGTGGTAATATGTCAAGCCTTTGTTTTATATTGCCTGATTCGCGCATCTCAAACAGTGCTCAACTCAAGCCCCTTTCTAAATTCAGAAATCACTCACCAACCCACATTCTTCACCTCGGGATGGTGGTGGTGAACAAAATTCCGTCTCAGCGCACCACCAACAAGATTTTCCAAGCACACAAGAATGTCCCCATTGCCTATGACGATCTAGTCCCCTCCCCCCGGTATAGGGGTCTTCGAAAATTTATTCACTGATCCTAAACACATCCACTACATGAAACATATGGACAAGATCACAATTCTAGTTTTGCAAAAACATTTACGCGCGCATCCATAAGTCACCACCTTTTTGGTGTTCTATTTTTAGTACGGGTTGTTCGAAAACGTAGCATTAAGTGCTTAAGCGTTATGAATTAAGGTGGTGAAAAGCTTGAAAAAAGTTGGAATAGTCTTCATTTTGCTCGTGGCGGTGGTTGCCGCGGCTACCCCCTTCTACTTCAAGTGGCTCGAGGTCACGGAGCGTCCTCAGTTAAAAAGGTTCGCGTCCTATGAAGAGTTGAAGGGTTTTGTTAGGGCGAGCTTGCAGGTCCCCTACGAAGGGAGGGGAGGGTGGCTGGATTCCTTCGGCACACCACGGCCCATGGCGGTCACTGAGGCCGCGGTTCCCAGCTACTCAATGACTAACGTTCAGGTTAAGGACGTGGACGAGGCAGATGTTGTAAAGACTGACGGTGAATACATCTACTTGGTTTCAGACAACATCGTCTTCATCGTCAAGGCATACCCGCCTGAAGGCGCCGATGTCCTCTCTAGGATAAAGCTGAACGGAACCGTGAGGGGGGTATTCGTAAACCAGGATAAACTCGCCGTCTTTGAAGGCGGTTTGGGGTTCTATGAACCGTCCAGAACTTTCATCAAGATTTATGATGTGTCGGATAGAAGGAGACCAGTCTTGAAGAGAGACTTCTCCCTAGACGGCTGGTACTTCAACTCAAGGATGATAGGCAACTACGTTTACGCGGTGATAAACAGCCCGGCAACTCTTGTTGAGGATGAGGTGCCTCTCCCGAAAATCCGTTTAGGCGGTCGCGTACAGGAAATACACGCCTCCGAAGTCCACTACTCTGACATCCCCGACTACTTCTACATGTTCACGACTATAGTTGCCGTAAACATACAGAACGACGGGGAGGAGCTGACGCATAAAACGCTTCTGTTGGGGGCGACGAGCAGCATGTACGTCTCCCTGGATAACATTTACATAACGGTTCCGAAGTGGACGACTTCGAGGTTGGAAGCCGCGGGCGTGGTCGTGGGCACGGTCGTAAGGGGGATTACGCGCGAAATGCCCATAAAGGGCGAGAGTACGGTCATCTACAGAGTTCATGTGAAGGCCGACAGTATAACGTGTGAGGCAAGCGGTGAGGTTCCGGGAATCGTGTTAAACCAGTTCTCCATGGACGAGCACCACGGCTACTTTAGGGTGGCAACTACAACGGGCCACGTCGCGAGAAGCCTGGGAGAAGCGACATCTAGGAATCATGTGTACGTTCTTGATATGAACCTAAACGTGGTTGGAAAGCTGGAAGATCTTGCTCGAGGAGAAACGATTTACTCAGCTAGGTTCATGGGCGACAGATGTTATCTCGTGACTTTCAGAAAGGTTGACTCCCTGTTTGTAATAGATTTGAAAAACCCTGGCAACCCGAAGGTTCTCGGCAAGTTGAAGATAACTGGCTACTCAGACTACCTGCATCCCTACGACGAGAACCACATCATAGGTATAGGCAAGGAAACCGTAGCAGCGGAGGAGGGAGACTTTGCATGGTATCAAGGAGTGAAAATATCGCTTTTTGACGTCAGCGACGTGGAGAATCCAAAGGAGATAGCCAAGTACGAAATAGGCGACAGGGGAACAGACTCTCCCGTTTTGAAAGATCACAAAGCACTTCTGTTCGACGGATCAAAGAAGCTTCTCGTAATGCCCGTTTTGGTCGCAAAGATAAACAAAGCCAAATACCCTAATGGGATTCCACTCAACACTCACGGAGACTACGTCTGGCAGGGCGCCTACGTATTTAACATATCCCTAGACGAAGGGCTTGTGCTTAAAGGCGGAATCACGCATCTAGAGAATAGCACCGACCTGGTGAAAAGCGGCTACTACTTTTCCTCCTCCTCTGTGAAGAGGTCTCTCTACATAGGCAACGTGCTCTACACAATCTCGGATAAGAAGATAAAAATGAACAGCCTAGAGAACCTACATAAGATCAACGAGGTAAAGTTTCTCTAGCGGTTCCTTCTGCAGGCTTTGAAAACCCTTAGGTAACCAAGTTTCCGACCACAACGCGAACATCGAACACCGTTAACTGTCGCCCTTGCTTGCAGAAAAGTCATTTCTGTTGAGGGGTCTGTTCGTCATGAGGTCCTCATTCCATGTAAGGTCGGTCTGGGACGGCTACATCATCCCCCAATAGAATAACATCATCCCCCATATTTGAATGTTTGTGGAAATTAAAGAAAAGAGAGATAAACGACAAAACTTTTCTCTCTTGACCAATACACTTCCACATTTTTCGCATTTAAGATGGATGCGCTATTTTTAGTTAATCTGGTTTAAATGTTTAATTTCCAGTTGAATTAGCTTGTTGTGCTTCTAAAGTTGAACTTCCTTTTATGAGAACGACGTTAGCGGAAGCTTGAAAATTGACTTGTACACTGGGTTCTTGTTGAAAGCTTACAGCCCATTTGTTAGGTGTTCTGAAGGGATGAGCTTTCCCACCTTCAAGAATGACTTCTAAAGATCGCGAAAGAGCGGCTCTCCAACTCTCTGCGAGTTGGTGTAGCTGTTGAGTCCCGAGATAATTTATGGTAAAGAAACTTACGCCAAGAACTATTGATATTATTCCGATAATTGGGCTATAGTATTGTAGTTTTCTATAGAGTCGTTTTAATCTTTTAGTCTTCTTCATGTTGCCCCCACAAAATAAAGCGAGAAGGCTCATTTATTTTTTGCCTTTACATATCTTGTTATTATCTTTCCACTGCTTTATAGTGTATAAAGGCGAGTGATAACTAGAAAGATTTATCCCATATGTTTGCCTAAAAGCCAAGCAACAACAATTGCAGTCATTCTAATAAATAGCCAAACTGAGAAGCTTTCTTTTCTAGTTTTAGTAAGAAAGAATCTATGAGTTTTAATTCCTTGCGCATATATTTACAGTGGATGTTTTTTACGCAGTGCCCTTAACGTTCCGGAGACCCCTCGAACGTGGACGGCGGCGGGTTTTTCATTTACCTCCGTTATGGAGGCGATGGAGGCTCGAACTATTTCAAGGGCTTTGTGGGAGCAGCGCACGATGGCATAACCTTTTTGTGGGTTGTACTCAATGAGGGTGAGGTTAGCTTGGCTGGCGCCGTGCTCTCCGAAGAGTTGAAAAATGGCGGTCCAAACGGCGTTCATGATATCTTTCTCGTGGATGGTCTGTTCACTTTCGACCTTAAGAGCGAGATAGCGTCTTCTTAAACGCTGAAACAGTTCCTTTTCCTCCTTATGACGCGTATGCCTTGTGCCACATAATCTGGGCTCAACTTCTCCCTATTTCGTTCAACTATGGTCATGGGGTTCTCTGAAAGAGCACGCAAAGCAAGTTGCGTGGGCATGTCAAAGAGAGCGGCGAGGGCAGCGTAATCGTGAGGACCCCTTATTAGGTGTTCACTTGTTGCTCCACTCGAAATTGCGATGGGCACACCAAACTTTTTGGCGATTGTTACTTCTTTTCGGAGGCAAGACAAAAGACGGGTTCTTAAAAAACCTCTAGATGAAAGGAGAGGCGCCATGTCTATTTCAAGAGAAGACAGCGCCTTAGAAGCGAGTTCTGCCTCAGCATGATCAAAGAACCGCTTACGGGGGTCTATAGCAGGGAAGGAAAGGAGGTCCACTCGTCGATCCTTAGCCGCTTGCCTCGCAACAGGCTTTGAAAGGCAGGCTACGGACACAACCTCAAACCTTCTCCTGAAGTGACGCAAGTTGTCCAGCAGTTCATGAGGGTTTTTAGGGGCAAAATCCGCCCTTATAACGAGGTCGACCTTGACATCGCTGCAGATTTTTTGCAATCGACGAATTTCATCTCGTGTAACATCGGGCAGAAGAGATATTCCAACCAAATGATATCCTAGTTCAGAGGATTTGCTAACCATTTTCTCCACTTGATGAACATCTTCAATAGAGGGACGTAGATGGAGATCAATAAACCTCATGGCAGCATCCCAAGTTCTCGACAAATCTTGGTGATATCTTCCAGTTTCTCTTTCCTGAATCGTATGCGTACACGAATGGGATCAGCGGTGCAGAGCTTAAATTCGCCTTGGAGGGCGGCTTGCTTGTCTAATCGGATGTAGAGGTTTCCCTTTTCCACATGTAAACTAACCTCTCGAAGTAATGCCTCTTTATCCAACTCATTAAGGTTTGAGGAAAGCTTCTCGAGAAAAGTCTTGATGATTTCCCTCCCCTTTATCCTAGTTTCGAAAAGGAGGATGGGGTTACCGTAGTGCCCCCTCAAACTGCTCCTTCTAAACACGATGTCGTCCACATAGCCGGTGGGGAGAATATGTTTCGCCGCTTCAACAACCTTGTTTAAGTCTTCGGTCGCATGAGCGAAGAATCTGATGTCGATGTAGACTATGGGTATTTGAGACAAACCACGCCACGCAACAATCGTACATTTCTATTTTGTCTAAATATTTAACCTTCCGCTGAATATTAGCCTGTTGTCGGTATGGCGAAGCCTTTTAGTTAGTTACAAATAATACAGTATCGATTTAATGGTGCACCGCATGGTTCGAATACGAAAAGGCGCGGTTCAGATCAGGTTCGAGATTCTCGAGTTCTTATTCTACAATACTAAGCCTCAGCTCCGCACCTACATTTGGCGAAAGGCAACGAACCTCTCCTACGACGATTTTTTGAAGCATCTATCCTACCTTAAGGAGAAGAAGCTCGTAGAGGAAAACGATGAAGGATACTGCCGGTTAACCGCTGAGGGAAGAAGAATATACGCTGAGTTGCGTAAATCTTTACCATCCATCTTGTAAGTTCGATTCACCAAAGGTGCATCAGAATTATCAACATCCTCTCTAGCCTTAAATACGAGGTTTAGAGTGGAGAAAACATGGCAGAAAAGAAACCTGAAAGGCCCTATCCAGTACGGTCACTGCACGACTTCCTCACTGAGCTGAATAAAGAATGGGATAAATTCAGAACGGGATCTCTGGTGGGTATGGTCACCTCAGGCGCTCTTCTCGTGTTCATTGTTTTGCGCTTCCTTGGGGCGGTCAGACATAGGGACATTGGTGACATTGTTTTCTTTCTGTTTGTAGCCGCATTGCTGGTCTACAGCATATTTACTCTACTTGCGCAGTACCGGTTCTTTAAGAGGTGGGAGCGACGCGTCGGGCTCCTCCTCCACCTTGAAGAGGAGTTGATTGGTGAAAAACTCGGAGAGAGCTCCTCCAAATAACCTGCTCACCCTCTTTCATTTTTGGTGCACACTAAGAGTGCGTCACCCTTTTTAAAATAGACAGCAGATCACAGATTGATACCAAAAGGGGGTGAAAATGGTGGAAAGATGGACCAAAGTGTTAACCAAGAAAACTACCATCGCGGTTTTGACGGTGATGATTATTACAATGATGCTGATAGCAGCGAACGTGCAAGCCTTAACTAACGCCTCAGCCACGCTCGGCGCCGACGACAGCGATGGTCCATGGGCTGAGAGAGCCACGAAGGCGCTTAAAAGAGCAAGACACGAGATTGATGACGCTATAGACAAGATCGTGGAACAAGCAGGGCAGGGAGCCAACGTCTCCCTTGCGAAGGGTATCTTAAAAGCCTCGATTAGAATCTATGGAGCTGCTGAAAGACTCTTTGGTGAAGGCCACTATAAGAAAGCCTTTTTCACGGCAGTTCTCTCTGGACTTGTCGCTCATGACTCTGCAAGAGTAGCCACGGAAGGCCCGAAAGCGATTGATGCCATCATAGACGAGGTGGAAGAAAAACTAGATCAAGTGAAAAAGTACATAAAGGAGCTGGAGAAATCCGGAGTTGACGTAAGCCTAGCCCGTAAGGTCCTAGAGCGTGCAGAAAAGCTTTACACGAAGGCGGAGGAGCTGATGAAAGAAGAAAAACCTGTCCGAGCCTTGGTCGGTGCAGAGATTAGTCGGATATTAGCACACGTGGCTGAAAAGATAGCACAAAGAAGTCAACAGAGTTAAAGATATTCAGTCGGCAGAGCGCTTTCTGCCACTACCTTTTTAAGTATTTTTAGTTTGTGCACGACCTAGGCCCACTTTCGTTAAACTTAACTACGCGAATATTGTTTAAGAAAAGGATGTTTTCTTTATGCTTTGCAGGATAGGAAATGTGCGTTTACTCGAAACTTACTTAACACTTAGTGTGAAAACGTTAAAACACCTTTGAAAGAGAATTACCGCAAAATTAATAATCTAGTTTTATTGCAAAATGCAATATCAGTGAGGTATAAAATAGAGAGATGATACCAAAGGAGTTTTTCGTGACGAGTGGGAAAGCAATTAGCCCTGTTTCTGAACTCAATGCGTTCGACTTGGCTTTGAAAAAGGCTGGAATCGCTCAATGCAACCTGGTTTCGGTGAGCTCCATACTTCCGCAGGGATGTAAAGGAAGGAGGTGGAGGAAGATACCCGCTGGGTCCATAACTTTTGCGGTGATGGCTCGAATGGATGGGGACGAGGGAACCACCATCGGCGCTGGAATCGCGTGGGCTTGGGAAAAGGATAAGAAGTTCGGGCTTGTAGCAGAAGCCCATGGATACATGGACATGAAGGCCTTGAAAGAAACCCTCGAATGGAAAATTAGAGAGATGGCGAAGATACGAGGAATTGAAATCGACAAAATCAGTTATCGAACAGAAGTTATGAGGGTGCCCATGGACAATTATGGATGTGTCATATCCGCCTTAGTGTATACCCCCTAATCGTCTGAGCTGTAGTGCCTTATTTTTCTTCTCTTTTACTACGTGCTGCCTTGAGACTCGGTCGAGCCTTCTCGGCTCCCCGACCCTTATGACGAAGCCCACGAACCTCCTTACCCGCACTGGTCAATCCACGGAAAACTCGACCACGATGAACCTCATTGCAAATCCAGTTAATATCCTTGTTCGATTTAATGGCGGGATGGTTGGGATCTATCATGATGACCTCAAACCATTTGGAGCGACCGTCCTCCCAAACCCAGTAGGAATTCAGAACCTCCATGTTGGGAAACTTTCTTGCTGCCCTCTCCTCGGCAATCAGCCTCAAGCTTTTCGCGGGCTTTAGTTTGGCAACCCCCATGCGCTTGGGCCTTCGACCCGCCTTCGGCCGAACCCTCCTGAAGCCGCCGCGTCGAACACGAACTCTGACGACGACAAATCCTTGCTTAGCTTTATACCCTAGCTTTCTCGCTCGATCGAGGCGCGTCGGTCTTTCAACTCTAAGAATAGCGGGTTGTCTGCGCCAGTCTATAACCCTCTGCCACATCAACTCCTTTACAAAGGAGGCCTCTGGCTTTTTCCAAGCCCTCGCAACGTATTTGTAAGCCAAGTTTCAACCTTCCTCCAACCACGGTTCAACCTTCACGGTTACATCCCTACGGACATACGTCCGTAAACGGCTTGTAGCTATGAGCGGTACGATGATTAATAAACTTTTTTAGAGCATCCTGCAGATTAGTATACCGAGACCTTAGCCACGCCCTCTATTTTTAGGAACTTGGGAATAAGGTCCCCCGGTATCTTTTTCTCAGCTATCAACGTGAGCTTAGGCTCGGGTGAAAGCTCTGGGTCGTCCACGATGGCTTGTCGGATGCTTATGTTCCTTTCCGCGATCAGTAGAGCGGATTTGGCGAGTATTCCGGGCGTTCTTGCATTCACTGGGGTTATTTCCACCACTCCTAGGTCAAGATGCCTCGCGACTTCCTTGAGGGAGTGCCCCGCTGACCGAATGCCTCGAAATATAACTCGCAACTCAGGGTTTTCCTCAATCGTCCTTATGGTTTCGGTAACCGTTCTTCTATCCACTTTTGCAACACGGCCCACTCTAATGGGCGGAATCTCTATTTCGTTGCAGTAGATCCCTCCGTCCTTTACGCTTAGGCCGTTTTCTATGAGAACTCTGACCACGGAGAGGCGCTCCGGATAACCCTTTAAGTACTCTACCACTTTACTCCACATAATAGCACGTCCTTCCTGTACAATTATGTGCAACTAAAATAAAAAATATCTTACATGTCATATAATGTTCATAAGGAACGTTTTCGTGACGTTAAACTCACATGGAAGCTTCACGGCGCTCACTCCTTCAGATGGGATGATGAAAGGAAATTATCTTCTGGAGGGTGCGGTTGCGGCGTATCTGCATCTCATTAGAGGTTATGAAAGGATAAAAAAGTTGGGGATTTTCTACCTAACTGCCTTTATCCGAGCTCTTGAGAGGTCCTTGATCATTCGAAAATCTTTAGTTCATCGTTCAGCCACGGATACAACCTCTTAAGTTTTCGCATGGATTCTTCTATTTTTTCTTTCGGATGCTCGTAGGGAGGCAGTTTGCCCCTGTTGTAGTCGTCATAGGCTTGCATGTCAAAGTAACCATGTCCGCATAGCAGGAACAAGATGGTTTTCTCCTCGCCAGTTTTCTTGCATTCAAGAGCCATGTCAACTACGGCCTTTATAGCGTGGGCAGGTTCAGGAGCGGGCAATATGCCTTCCGTATTAGCGAATAGGGTTGCTGCTTCAAAGACTTGAAGTTGATTATAAGCTCTGGTCTTTACAATCCCTTCCTTACTCAACAAGCAGAGTGTTGGAGCCTTTCCATGATAGCGCAATCCGCCGGCATGGATGGGTGGAGGTATGAACATATGACCAAGCGTATACATTTTAACCAAGGGAATTATTCGAGCAGTGTCTCCATGGTCATAAGTGTAGTATCCCTTCGTTATGGACGGACATGCCGTGGGTTCCACAGCTATAAATTCGGGGTCATTAGGAGCTTTGCCAGAAACCTTATCGTAGTAGAAGGGCCAGTACAAGCCTGAGTAGCTGCTTCCTCCACCTATGCATCCTACGATCGTATCTGGGTAGTCATCCACAAGTTCCAGTTGCTTCTGGGTTTCTAAGCCAACAACGGTTTGGTGAAGAAGAACATGGTTGAGAACACTTCCAATGGTGTATCTCGCCTCATCCTGATGCGTGAGGGCATCTTCCACGGCTTCGCTTATGGCTATTCCGAGGCTTCCTGGATTGTCAGGGTCTTCTTCCAAAAACTTCTTGCCACATTTTGTTCTGTCGCTTGGGCTTGCGTAGACTTCGCCTCCCCATGTCTCCATCATAACTCTTCTGTAAGGTTTTTGATTATAACTCGCCTTCACCATGTAAACTGTTGATTTCAGTCCAAACAACATACAACCGAACACCAATGCAGAGCCCCATTGACCCGCGCCTGTTTCTGTTGTTAGCCTTTTCATACCATCCTTCATGGCGTAGTAGGCTTGGGCAACAGCAGTATTTGGTTTGTGGCTTCCTGGAGGGCTTCCACCTTCATATTTATAGTAAATTTTGGCAGGAGTTTTCAGCGCTTTTTCAAGGCTTGTTGCTCTGTAGAGTGGTGTCGGCCTCCATAATCGGTAGGCTTCTCGCACCTCTTCAGGTATGTCTATCCAGCGTTCTTCGCTGTACTCCTGTTTCAAGCATTCGCTTGGAAACAAGATTGGAGGCAGTTTTACGGGCTCCTTTGTTTGCGGGTGTATCATTGGTGGTAACGGTTTTGGTAGGTCTGGCAGAATACAGTACCATTGTTTAGGTATTTCTTCTTCGTCTAACATCACTTTCCTAAATGGCATAGTTTCACTTCACCAGCCTCGTCGTGTATGAGCTCTATTTTGATGAGCTAAGTAATATTTAAATCTTATGCGTACAATAATGTGCATAAAGAGTTTGGCCTCGCCGAAAGCCTGTAGACTACAAGCCGTGAAAATTACTTATCTACCAGCGCAGCTTTCTTCACGAGCAGGTATCCGCTGTGGTTTTCCCAAACCCTTTCCACTTCAACCAACCGAATCCTTCTCTTAAAGAGGGGCGCATCGAGAACCAGGGTTTCGTATTCGCCACCTTCACCTACCAGAGACACTCGATATTTCTTGTTCAACTGGGTAAGATCATTTATGGTTGTTGAGTCGATTTTTCTTCCGAGCCAGCTTGGGTTGAAGCCGTAGGCGTAGACGCCCACGATGACGACTTCGAAGTCAAGGTTCACGATTTCCTCCAGCAGCGTCATGGGGTCTTCTTGCCAGAGCGGAGTGACAGACTTTAGGTTTAGTTCTCGGCAGATTTTCTCAATCCGCATCTTTTGATACCGGGACGATATGGCTCCGGAAACAACTCCTCCTATGTCGAGGGTGGCGAGTAGGTTCTTGAGGTCTTTGAGTTCCGTCTCTTTGATTCCAGCGGTTACAGCTTTAACTAGGGGAATTCCGACCGCCTCAGCGAAGAGGTCAGTTAAGTGAATGTTGGGGAAGTGGAACATCCAGCTGTCTTCTCGTTGGGGAAGCATGGTAACTAGATACCGCACCTCATAGCCCCGTTTTAGAGCACGATATAACGCCAAGGCAGAGTCTTTCCCACCAGTAACTAGCGCTGCAACACGCATGTTTCCTACGCAACCAACTGACCTAACGCAACCCCTCGTTAATAAGTTGTGGTAATGATGCACGCAAAGCAAAGGGGTACTAGGTGGTTTAGCCAGGTGGTTTAAACCTTGATTCTGCTTCCTTTATTAGACCTTGCGCCTCCCTTTTCCATTCATCGAAGTTTTTTGGGAAAACTGGATAATTCCAGTACAAAGTCTTCACTCTTTTCGTAAGGTTGGCTGCGTCGCGTAGTTTTTTGAGGAAGGAGAGTCTTCCCAGTCCTCTAAAAACGCGGATGATAGCTTCGGTGATGTTGAGTCGAACGTCCTCACCACTCTCTATCGCTTTAAGAACGTCCTCTTCAGTAATTAATCGATACCTCATTCCATAATTCAAATCGTCATCACCCAATCCCTGAAGAAAGATGCGGAAGACATCCAGCCCCGCTTGCTTAGCTCCATACGACTGCATATACCTGACATTGTATAGCCATAGCCCCTCTTGGCTTAGATCTCCCTTTTCCACAGCCTCGACGATGGTTTTTCCCGCGAGGGTTCCACCTCTCATAGATGGTCCCATCCCCCCGCCATGAGTTGGATTGGTTTGGCAAGCTGCGTCTCCAACGATTACAATACCGTTTCCAACCATGCAGTCAAGGGATCTCCGAGTTGGGAGGTACCATGTGCCTCCGCTCACAATTGACGACCCCTCAAATAGAGGCTTGGACAAAACGTTGCGATAAAGTTGAGTCTTTGGGTTCGTAAACTTATGAGTCATGGCTATTCCTAAGCCGACGTTCACTTTTGACTCGCTCTCTGGAAAAATCCAGTGGTACCCTCCAGGAGCCACTTTTTGGCTAAGGTAAAGCTCAATAAATTCTGGCTCATCGACCGGCTCCTTCAATTCGCGAATTTCCCGATAACAAATTTCAACGTCTTCTTTGTCAACATTCGCATCGATTCCGAGGTCTGGTGGGAGCTTTTTTCGTAAAACAGCGGAATATCCACTCGCATCCACCACAACTTGACTAAACAGCTTGGCTTTGCTCTCTGTTTTTAAATTCCTCATCAAAACTCCAGCGACAAAGCTATCCTTTATGAGGGGCTCTAGTGCTTGAGTTGATTCTAAGAGAACTGCCCCAGCCTTGATGACATTTCTTAACAGTCTCTGGCCAAATAGGTGACGATTTACAATAAACCCGTGGAGTCCCTTACCCATCACTCGGAAAACGGTTTCCATATCGGGCGAATACACCTTAGCGCCTACAATCCTTCGCTCCAACTCCTTATCAGTGGGGTATTCCAAACTTAGGTTGTCAAAGTGATGTTTTCCTATGGCGTCTGCGCAAATCTTCTTTCCAATGTCTTCCTCGCTTTTCCGGTCGAGTAAGCAGACATCGAAGCCAGCTTCAGCAACGGTCTTCGCCGCCATGCATCCAGCAGTTCCAGCCCCCACCACGACCACGTCGAACTTTTTCAAGAGGTCATCTCCTCGATTGGTATTGTTATTGCACGAAAATCCCTCTTAACATTTACGACATTCCATGAAGGAACAGAAAAACTCTTAGGAGGTCTAGGTATACTAGGTTTAAAGGTAGTTCGTATGAGGATCGTGAAGGTTAAGGCGGTTCCTTTCGATATTCAGCTTATTGAGCCGTTTCGAATTGCCTTTAAAACGGCAACCAGCACCATGGGAGTTCTCGTCCGAATACACACGGATGAAAACATAGTGGGTGTGGGGGAGGGAGTTCCCACCACCATGATAACGGGTGAGACGCAAGAGGGAGCCATACACTCCGTGAACAAGTATTTGGCGCCCATACTTGTTGGGAAGGACCCGTTCGAAATCGGTAAGCTCGTGGCGCAGATGGACAGGGTCATCCTGGGGAATTCGAGTGCTAAGGCAGCGGTGGATATCGCGCTTCACGATATCTTAGGGAAAGCGATAAACAAACCACTTTACAACCTGCTCGGTGGATACGTCCATGAAGTTTCAACAGACTGCACCATTGGCATCAAGAAGCCGGAGGAGATGGCGAAGGATGCGCTCGTCATCGTTGAGAGGGGCTTTAACACCATTAAAGTAAAGATTGGAGTCGATGTAGCGGAGGACGTTGAGCGAGTAAGAAGAGTTCGAGAAGCGGTCGGCGATGACATCGTCATCCGAGTTGACGCAAATCAGGGTTATTCCGCAAAAACGGCTATCAGAGTGATCCATAAACTAGAGCCCTACCGAATCCAGCTGGTTGAACAACCGGTTCCAGCGTGGAACATTGAAGGGTTGGCCATGGTGAAGCATGCAGTCAGCGTCCCAATTATGGCGGATGAGAGCGTTCACTCACCACAAGACGCTGTTGAAATAATTAAGAGAGACTCCGCCGATATGATCAACATCAAGTTGATGAAAGCAGGAGGAATCTTCAAGGCTAGACAAATCGCCACCGTAGCGGAAGCCGCCGGAATTCCCTGCATGGTGGGATGCATGCAGGAAACAAGGGTTTCGATCACCGCCGCTGCCCAGCTTGCCGTCTCCACAGAAAATGTTCAAGAAGCAGATTTGGATTCCCCACTCTTCCTGAGGGAGGACCCAGTCGAGGAAGGCGGTATAGAGTATGAGCAAGGTATGCTAAAAATGCCTAGTTTGCCCGGTATTGGGGTTGTTTTGAAGGAAGGCTGGCAGTATTAATTAATTCGCTGCATAAACATAAAAAATGAGGTGCTTAAAAATCCTTACGTAAGTTTTGCATCATTTCTTCGCTGGTTTCTCTTCTAAGCTTTTTCGGTCAGTTTTCTAAGTAGGTCTTGTGAAATTCCTCTCTCTCGGTAGACATCTAAATTTTCGATGTGGACTGGCTGGCAATTCAGGTTTACTGGCAAGCATTCCGTTCCTTCCTCCTGCGTAGAGTAGGGAACCCTTGCAAGTTGCTTGAGGTCACCTAGGCATTTCGTGTCTAAAGTTAGGTGGGGCACTCCCTTCAACAGTTCCTCTTGGAGCCTCCAGTACATCCACTCGAAGGTGCTTTCTTGGCCGAAGCTAAACTCTACTGTATCCTTTAGAAACACGTAAACGTGAAAGCCTCGCCATGTCCTCACAATCAACGGCTCCGCGTCAAAGCGCTCTTCAAGTTGCTTAGTTAAGCCGCGTACTTCGGCAAACGTCTCCTTCCAGTTTGGCTTCTCCGTTTTAGAATCGAAGTCAAAGAAAACCCTCTCTAAGCCGAAAACAACGTTCTCGGCTCTGAAAGGCTGAACTGACATGAAGCAGGGCTTTCGGGTTGCGATGCGATCCTCAACGGCACTTACGAAAACGCTGGGGTTGTCCGTGAACCAACGTTTTGAACTGCCTATTTCTCTACCCACTAGGCCGAACCAGTCTAGCCACAAACTTCGATATTTCCTCAGGTCCATTTTCATCGGCTCCTTTTGTTTCTTGCTACTCCAACAACCAACCTTTATTCAATTACTATGGCTTTTAGCACGGGTCTTAGTCTTCGGCTGTGGCTGATGGCTATCCAGTCGGCCTCCATGTCGATAAGCACCGTCCTCTTCCCACCGCTTTTTATTTCAAAGTGCACAATGACGTCGATGTGTCCAGGTGGAACTATGAGATCCACGGTTTCTCCGTCATTGTACGTGGCCTTGGCTGTAGTTATAGTCATTCTCAGCTTGGTGTAGTTTCCTGGCGGGATTTCTGTGATGGAAAGGTCTTTGGTCACATTTCGTAGCGCCAATATATCAACAGTAAACTCATGAACATCGCCAACAAACGAAAGTTCTACCCATGTCTCTTCATCGTGTTCAACTTTTAGGGCAGAGAAGCTATGCCTGCTTATGGTCACGTTAAGATGTTTCAGCTCCACCGGGGCGTCAGTCAACTTTATGATCAGGGTTCCCGTGGTAGGGACAAAACCCGGGAGCCTAAAGCTTGGAATCGTTACGCTCGAGATTACTATGCTGACGATTATCAAAGCAGCCGCTAGAAAACCGACGGTTCCGTAGAGACCCACCTTTTTAACATCAACTGCCATTTCTCGTTTCACCCCTAATCAAATTACAATGATATCGTAATATTTAATACAACGCTTTTGAACACCCTGTTCAACTTTTTGAACAAACTCGAAGGATTATTAAAGAGAGGGGAAAGACCACTAGAGACAGGTTTTCCAATCTTGGATCTTATCTCCTTTCTCTCGTCAGACTCTACGATTGCTTTCCATCATAAGAATTATTATCCAATTCTAGGCATAAACTAGATATGGACGGTGTGAATATGGCTAAGGTTCTCGTAGTTTATGATAGTAAGACGGGCAACACGGAAAGAATGGCTGAAGCCGTCGTGGAAGGAGCGAAGTCAGTTAACGGCGTGGAGGTGACGATTAAACGAGTTGATGAGGTAAAAAGAGACGATTTGACTGGGGCTAACGCCGTGATTCTAGGCTCGCCTAATCACTATCGCATGCCAACGATGACGATGGTCCACTTCCTCGACGAAGTTGAGAAAGACGACCTAAAGGGCAAGACTGGTGGAGCTTTCGGTTCCTACGGATGGGACACCGAAGCTGTCGAAGACCTAGTTAAAGCTATGAAAGCTTTCGAGATGAAGGTGCTGGAGCCTGGACTGGCGATAAAGGGTTTGCCAGACGACGCCGGCTTAACCCAGTGTTGGAGATTGGGCAGAGCTATAGCTAGGAGGGCAACAGAAAAATAAGCGCGTCCACAAACCCGTAAAATCTCAAATCTAATAACTTAGCAAAATCTTATCAAAATATCCCTAAACTAGCATGAATTGGTAGTAGCCGGGATAGCTTCAAATTTCGGTTTAAATTATCGGAGCTACGAAATATTCTTTATCCTAATTTCATGAATACCACACTTTGCAAAGAAAAATATGCTTTTTAATCTTCTGAGTTCAATTCATTTCTGGGATCTGAACATGTCAAATCGTGAAAGAATAGAAAGAATTCTATTCTCGTTGGATTTAGGCTTCAGTGACTTCTACAAAGATGAGAATGTTCGACAGTTGACGCTTCAAGAAAAACTTGACAAAATAGAGCAATGCGTTGAATTAAAGACTATTGAAGAGTACATGAATTTCTCCGTTTTTTCAACGAAAGGGGCGAAACACCCTACAGCTGAGATCTATGATTTTGCCTTACGAGTGTTTAGAGAGCTAGTTTTTTGTTACTTTTTGGCCTATGGTCGTGATGCATTTAAAATGAATGCTAAAGAAATCGAAATCCTACGTCGACACCTACCTGAATCGTATCAACATGAGCTTCAAACGGGCGGGATTTTTTAAGCACTCGCACTATTACTTCTGCCTCTACTTTACGTTGTGGTAAAGCAAAGTTTCCACATCCCTGACCTGCCATTATTCTGAGCGATAAGACTAAAGAGATCACTATCAAAAAGGCAATTCTCACTAACGCTATGATTACCAAAAAAGGATCCAAGAAACTTCGCCAAACTTTTCACAACAAATATATTTGGATTCAAATAGACGGGTCCAGCACCGTTGCACGCACAAAATTAACGCTTGAGCGTTGGTAGCCCGGGGGAGATTCGAACTCCCGTCGGCGGGTCCAAAGCCCGCGTGGATGAAGCCATTTTCCGAATAGAAGACCAAAATGAGGTTGTTTCTAAGTTTTGGGAATATTGTATAGTGGACGAAAGGCTTGAAAGGAGAGTTGCTAAAGATTACAAAAATGTAGCGCGTAGGTTTCTTAGTCTCGTCAATGGTGTTATTTCGAGGGACATGATTAGAGCATATTTGACGTCGTATCTTGGAAAGGCTCCTAAAACCTATAATAACCAACTTGACGGTCTAAGGGCTTTCGTCTCAAGATTTTTGGAACGACCCGATTTAATGGAAGGATTTAAAAAAGCTCACCAAAGCCAAAACTATGAAGTTAAGTTACCAACAAAAGAACAATTAAGGAAAGGGTTCAACGCCTTATCAAGCGACCTTGAAAAAGCGATATATCTATTCTATGCAAGCACCGGATTAAGACGGGAGGAAGTTTTGCAATTAAGGTCGGAGGATATTGACTTAACATTGAGGTTGGTGAAATCGAGGCATGATACGCGAACTAAAAAGGGAGGAATAACATTTTACAACGATGAATGCGAAGTCTATTTGAGGAAAATATTCAATCGAACGAAGGAAAGGGTCTTTAATATTACGTATCGCGACTTCGTGCGTATTTGGAGAAAAGTGAGTGAAGCCGCGAGCTTTAGAATCACGCCTCAAGTGTTAAGGGTATGGTTCTCGACCGAGATGGGCGAGGTAGGTGTTCCGGACCGATATGTCGATGTCTTTCAAGGAAGAGCGCCAAAAACCGTTCTCGCAAAATTCTATACGGGAAAAGAATTGCAAAGGCTAAAGCGAATATATGATAAGGCCGAGTTGAGGGTTCTTTCATGAGCGAGGCTTTCTTGAAACGAGCGGTAAAGAAACACTTTAAGGCCTTGGGTTACACGGTATCGATGCGGAGGATTCGACTTGGCAATGCGGAAATCGATGGCGAGGCCTATGGACCATGCGAAGGCCAGGTTGCCATAGAAATCAAAACGGCCAACGATGACATATGCCGTGGAATAGGTCAACTCGCGGAAGCCACCGCATTCGGCTACGACAAAGCCGTCTTAGTAACCACACTTAGAAATGCACAAAGAATCGACGGAACGATCTTTAAGAAATATAATTGGATTCTATTAGGAATTGACTCAAAAAGTAATGTTCTCAACGTAATTTCTTGAGAAGTCAACTTGAGAAAAATGCAAAAACTCGTCTTGATGTTTCTTAGCGGCAAGCTAAAGAAGGATGGATTTAAATCATATCTTTAAGATACATCATGTATTAAGGGCAAAATCGGCATTTACCTTTTAAGATGCCACCCAACTCTACGGATTTAATCAAATCCTTAATTTTTCGCTCAAAATTCTCACGTTTTATTTTATAGATTTCATCTTCTTCTTTCATTAGATTCTTTACTTCTTCTTTAAATTTTGGGGTCTCTATAAGTTGGCTAATCAAAAGTATGGCTCTCCCCACCTCCTTTTCATCACGACTTTTAACTAACCTATAAGATCCCCATGCTAATTCGTAAAACTTCTCACCACCATATATAACGGGTTGAATGATGGGCTTCTCAAAAAGCCATTCTCTTTCCGCGCGCACTCTATACTCCATTTCTTTATAGATACATTCTACAAATCTATTGAGCGTAATATGTTCTTCGGGTGCTCTTCCGGGTAAGCTTGAATAGTAACAAGGCATCTTGAGTTCCTTAATTGTTAGCGTTCTTATTTCCTCTAAAAGGATCGCAAGTTCTTTGTTATGCTCAAGGGTGACATGTTTAAGCTCTTCCCATTCTTTCAAGATGTAGGGATATTTCGATTCTAAATGGCTTTTTGCAACATCGAAAAACTCTAAATCGGTTGGATCTTTAGGCTCCACACCAACGATTTTACCGATATCTTTGGAATATGCCACATCAATTTTGCTATAATCTCCAACCTTTTCTAACCATCTTTTAAAAACCTCATCGTTTAATTTAATGGAATGTTCTCGACGCCTTCTCAATGTGTCAACCCGGCGTTCACCGTAGAATATCGTTGCGAGAGCACTTATGATAGCCCCGATTATACCACCACCCAATATTGCACCTATGAAATTGAGAAATTGGTCGATTTCCATAATGGTCCCACTCTTAGCGAGGGTTTCAATCTACAAAACATGATGTATGGCGAGAGTTTATTAGTTTTCCCGGTGTAAGAAAATTCAACATATGTTGGTGGTGCATATATTTCTTACGAGCCTCCGAACATCGCATTTTTCTTACGACGAAGTTTCTATGAGCGTCTAAGTTTTCTATATAGCCCTTATGGGTGAGAATAAATTAATAACCAAAACGACAATTGGTTTAAAGGGGTGAGGAAGCTATGGAGGATATAAGAAAAAGAGCCTTGGAGAAGTTGCGAAAGAAGATGAAGGAGGATTATGAAAAGGGACGTCGGCGGGCGTTTGAGTTGATGGAGGGGGAAAGAATGGGGCACCCCTTATTTTATCGATGTCTTCACGTGTCAATTTTCTTGGTCTCATGGCTATAGAAGGCAATAAGAAACGCGAGTTATTTCAATAATTAAGGTTAATGAACACGGAATATCGATCGAAATATGAAGGGGAGGCTCGGGAATGGAAGGACGGTATTCTAATGTTATGCGGGGGGCTTATTGGTACACCCAATGCAAGCCATATTTTGGGTGGGGCTACGATCCTTGCAAAGATAAGAGTTGTTATGACACTTGTGTTGTTATGTGCGAAAGAAGCTACGAGTTTAAGGAACCGGGCTTCCTCCTTCATTATCATAGTTGCAATCTAAATTGCAAATTTTGTTGGGCTTATAAGGTCCGTACGAAAAGGGTAATAACTATAACTCCGGAGCAAGTTGTGAAGAGTCTACTATGCAAGCTAGGTGCTCTTTGTAACGATAGATTCATTATGCGGGCAAGGGTCAAACCGCTTAGCATAGCCACGATTCGTCTAACGGGAAATGAACCAATGCTACAATGGGACCACACGTTGGATTTCTTAAAAATCCTCGATGACCAATCTAAGATTTCTATGTTATGTCAACATGTTTTTGAGGTTTCGCACCCACTACATCAAATGTTTCCCGGTCTTTTACATAATTTGAAAATTCTTATTCAAACAAACGGAGTAGAAATCGGGAGGAAAGATTCTCCAATACGTGTCGAAGACTTAGAAGGGATTCGAGACCTTGACGTCACTTTTGAGGTTTCGTTTAAAGGCGTGAATCCACGTCAATTTGCTTGGCTTGCCGATCGACCATCGGATTTATTTGAGTGCCAATGCGCGGGGTTTGAGAGGTTATGGAAGATCCGAAGTTCAAACCTTCATATTGTCGCGGAGCTTGGGATTAATCATTGTGAAAACGTTAAGAAATATCCGGAATTGGGAGTGAGGATTATAGACGAGAGAGGAGAGCCTATTGACTTCACAAGATACGACTCGAGCTTTAAGGAAAAAGTTTTGACGTACACAAATTTAAGTGAAGAAGAAAACGAGTTTCAAGAGTTTGGGGAAATAGACAAAGCAAGGGCTCGACAAGTCATAGAAACCTACTCCAAAAGAACGGGACAAATCAAGAAACGATGTTTACCTTCGGAGTTTTGATCTTTCTTACACTCGTTAGCGGGAGTCAATTTTCTCTAGGGCTCTCTTTACCGTGTCATGGGATACGCCAATTTGTTTCGCGATGTTGCGGTAACTAAATCCTTCTTTGCGGAGTTTCTTTATTTTCTTGGTGTCTTCATGACTTAACTTTCTTGGTCTACCCGGCGTTCCTTTGCGGATTACTTCTTTTGGTCCGGGAGCCGTTTTTAGGGGCTTGGTTAGGGTCCACTCGCGGAAGATGTTTATGCTCGGATTGATTAATTCACGTTTACCGTCCCAATCCCACTTAATTGGGCGCTCAAGGAGTTCCTCGGCTCCGAGTTGTTTACCGTCCCTAAGTGCTTCTTTGAGTTTGACGATATGTGTTTTATGTGCTTTTAGTCCGAGGTCCCTTCCGGCTTCTAAACATGCTCGCACAATTTGATTGAACTCTTCCTCACTTGCGATGCAACCATGGCGAGCGTTTTTAACCGGATTCCCATTTTTGAATAGTGCGTATAGTCGGGTTCTCGCTATGAAGGATTCATCGCATTCGTATTTCTTTATTAAGCCGGACCCAACGTTTTCAAGCATTTTGAGCGACTCGCATGAAATGTCGGTTCCCTTAGGCAATAGGATCGAGTCGGTACTCGTGAATAAAGCGCCTTTGGCGATAAACTCGCTCATTAAGGCTCGGGCTTTGCCCAAAATCAATGTTGCCCATTCCGGAGCCCAACATGGTCCTACGGAACGCGGCTTTTTCAAAGCGGCTCGGGTCTTATGATATCGGAGCATCGTTGAAACCTCTTCCGGGCTTAGGTCGGAGTTTTTAATTAGGTCTTCTTGGATAGACGCTATGTCTAACTCGGGGTTCTTTTGGTTGAACTTGCCAATTAGCGCATTTAAGATGAGCTTCCACAGTTCATACCGCAAAGATCCCTCGATCTCGGATGTTTTGCGAGTCATAAAATGTTTTATGAAGTCGACGAGATCGTGGTTTACCTCGCTTGGACCCCGCTTAAATCCATAGCCGTGTATTTTGTTTATTTGAGCACTAAGATTTAGTGCCGCATGGGCTTCGCTTAGGGTGCAAAAGCTTCGTCCTTCTAATGGGAAGTAAAGTTTGTTGTGCCATTCCTCAAAAGCGGGCAAGGAAGGGTAGAGACATGTTTCCGGAAACTTAAACTCGACTTCACAAAAGCCTTCAAGATTTAAGGTGTCTTCAAGTCGATCAAAGTATTGCCATTCCGTATTTTCGTTAGGTAAGGGTTGAAGCAAAGCCGCGCTTGGATAAAGACTTGTCACATCATAATATTCAAAATCGCCCTTGACGTAACCGCGAAAATAAGCTTCCGCGCGTCCGCCCCAATAAGAGCGTAACGCCATTTGGCGTATATCGAGGATCCCATTATAAACGGGCATATAGCTTATTCTTTGGGTCCATCCCGTCTTCGTTTTAACATTGCGAACTTGTGGTTCCATTCGGATGGGACATGATGGTTTATTTAAGAACTTTATACGGAATAAAGCCGCACTTAAAGAAGCAATTGTAGGATAGCGAAGTATGTCAATCTCATACTCGTACATGAACATTTCCCGCAATTCTACAAGAGCCTTCGCGCATATCTCCGCATCTCGCTTGGCGTAGGATTCAAAAAGTTTTGGATCCTCTCGCATAATCTCGACGATGCGGCTTGCGTCCAACTCGACTTTTGACAAACCGACCATTTCACCAATTTTCTTTAGGCTCATAGGAAGGTAGCCGTAGAGGTCCAAGATATGCAATTTGTATTTTCCAACCCTCTCCATCCGTCCACGAATTTCATCTTCATGCTCTTCTTCTCCGGTCCAAAGGACCTCGCCTTCCGCACCCATCGCCTTATTGTAAACCCGCAAACGAAAATCTCGAAGATGGTTTTGAATCATAGCGATGTCGGATTGTGCAAAATGAGCGATTAAAATGATTTTGGAGCTTGCATCTACGTCGCACTCTTTGATAAAATCAAGGGTAAGCGTCAATAAATCTTCCGCCGTTATGGCATCTCGATAATAAATTTGACTTTTAACATCGCCCTTCACCATGCATGCAAGTTGAACACTCAAAAGTTTATGTAAGGAAGGATCAAATTCGGTGTCAAATCCTATGACGGACACGTTTTTAAGAGGAGCCCGCGGTCTAGCCGGAAATAAAACCTTTAAGTATTTTTCATCGCTTATAAGCCCTATGTCACGTAACCGCATCTCGATCGGGACTTGAAAAATATTAGTAGGCATAGGGATGATCCCTTAACCGCAAGCCAAAATGCACTCGAATATGATGACACAACTCCCGGGTGATGCTCATCAATCTTAACTCTTCATCCCATTCTAAGGTGTATTTCTTGCCCCTCCGCATAAGGTCCATTAATCTATTAAAATAACTACATTTGCATCTTGCTAGAGCTCCCGGAGTTAACTTAGCCGCAAGTGCTTCCTTCTCAAAGTCGACTCCCTTGATGTGCCTCCGCTTATAAATTTCATAACGCATCTTGCCCGCTTCCTTAATAAGGTGTTCTTCACATACTTGAGTTGCCATTTTCTCCATAAGTGCGATCCGAGGGTATTCTTCCCATTCTTTTCGTTGCTCCTTAACTTCGTGCATAATTGCCTTAATACTTTCAAGAACGTCGCTAAGAAAAACGTAAATAACGCCTTCTTGAAGGTCTAAAGGTGTTAAATCCTCGGCAAGGTATAACGCACCCTTCATTGCTATTAATGCCCTAATTTGAACAAGTGACCGACCCTCCGGTCTAAGGACTTTCACTCTATCCGGATCCCAAAGTAATTTAGGTGAACGACTTGGAGACCCTTTTCCAAATTGCGCATAAGCCTCTACTTTATAGGACCGTAAAATTCGATATTGAGCCGCTTGATAAAACGTCCACCCGCGATGCGTCAAATCAATTTCCGACATTGCCGAGCGCCTTTTTAGCATGGTTTCTAATGAACTCCTCAAAATCCACGAACAAGTGAGAAGGCACAAGTATTCCCGGCATGCCGCTTCCGCGTGATGTAGGCACTTCGACGGGATCTAAATTAAGATCGCTTATTTCGCTAACTAATGCGCACTTATACCCTTCGTCCTTAAATCGCGTAACAATTACATGGGTCTCGGCGGGGTGTTCTTTCCATTTACGTTCTTTCCATTTGAAACTTCGATAATTCAACAAAACTTTGCCCGGGCCATACCTACCGCCGTGTTCAATAATCCACGCCCACTCATATTCTTTATTTTTGAACTCCACGTCGAGCTCTAATTTCTTGCAAAAGTAGTCCGGGTTACTTTCGTAGGGGTTTATGTCAATTAACTCCAAGGTTCCAAATCGTTGAAACTCGTTCTCCCAATATCCTTCAAAAATTCTTTGAGCCATTTTCCCTTTAGCCGCCGTCACATCAAAATCGATGGAAACACCCGAGGCCGGATATTCACCCTTCTCTCCGCACTTTGGGCAAGAGAGTAGTATAACATCTCCCTCCCTCCGTTTCTCCACCGGAACTACCATGTCGACGCCGCGGTCACCATAAACGACGAGTAGGACGGCGCCGCAATGTTTACATTTGAGGTATATTGCTTTACGTTCCATTCACACATCACACATCGGTGTTACGGAGTGTTATTTAATAACACAAAAATATTTAAGTATTATGTTATTGAGTAACACTTGAGGTAGTTGAATGGTGCCCGAACAAGAAGAGAAGGAGAAGAAAGTCCGATTTAGCATTACAATGAGCCCCGAGGTTGTTAAGAGCATCGATCAAGAAAGGGTAAATATACCGAGATCAACCTATATTGAATACAAATTAAGAGAAGCTATAGGGGTCCCACATTACGAGACGGTGAAATTCACGGGCGAAACGATGAAGAAAAAAGAGGAAAAACGCTAACTCCCGATTTCTACTAAAACCCAAGCTATACGAGACAAATACAATATGAAAAGATTAGAAGTGAAAATATGGGCAAGCACCCCTAAGAAGGCCTCACGAGGATATCGCGATAATTAAGCGTGCTAAGGAACCGATAATGCTTTGCCTTTTTGAAGAGAAGGAAGAATTCGTTATAGTCAAATCAAAAAATATAGAACCCGTGAAAAAGGGGTAGACGCAAAAAAGCGAGTCATCATGATCATAAAATTGGCAATACTTCGTTTTTAAGGGTCGCAATAACCGTGCGCATGACACCGAGCCAAAAAGCCAAAATTTTGGACAAAATGGAGAAGTTGACATAAGGGAGTCTTTGCCCGAATTTTGAGAAAATCATAAAGCCCGGGGGTCTTCGAAAGAGATCTCGGAAGATTTGCGATAAAATGATAGACAAAATTTGGGAGAGCCGGCCCATTAGGTTTGCTTAAGGGATATCGCTTCTAGTCGCATGTACCTATTAACCCAAGCACTTCATTCTTTACCATATGGCATAAGATGATCATCCAAGATGCTTTTCCTCCGCATTATGCGGTTTTGAAAGCATTTTCTCGTTTTACACTTTAAGGCGCATTTCAAAACTTTCCCCCTAATTCTTACCGCGTTTAATTAAGGTCGGAGGGTTCTAGTAAGGAAAATCGGCTCATTGTGACTTGTAAGAAAACTATACCATATTCAATGTATGTCGTGTTATCTTACATGGTTTGTCAACTAGAGTTGCGAAGTGATAAAAACCCAAGAGCCGTTTAATGATACCGGCTACCCCGAGGTAGGTGTGGCATGTTTTCCGCAAGGTTTATAAATGGCATAACGTAATTATACGTGAGGCTACGTATAATGCGTGGAAAGAAGAAACTAACCCTTTATGTAGATACGGAAATAGTTGAAAAAGCAAAAGAAATAGGGCTAAACATCTCAAAGACTTGCGAAAACGCTTTAAAAGAAGCAATTCAACGCCTTCAAGGCTCTAATCCGTCAAAGGATTGTGAAAAGACCTCGGACGAAGTTTTTGGTAGCCCGGGGGAGATTCGAACTCCCGTCGGCGGGTCCAAAGCCCGCCATGCTTGTCCTCTACACCACCGGGCTGGGCAGCGAGGTTTTCCGAGCTACGTTTGCAGTCTTTTATGAAGGCTATTCTTCGTAATAACCTTACTGTTTTAGGGTGGGTCCACGTCCCTCGACGAGGTAGGGTAGTCGACTTCTGAACGCCACGATCTTGTCGCTGAACCTCGCCAAATAGCTTAACACCACTTTTCTCCCTCGTTCGGTAAGGGCGAAGATGGGTATGGTGACTCCGATCTGCATAAGCGCCTTGGAACCTATGCGTTCTCGAAGGATTTGGGAGGCACTGGCGCAGACGATGTCAGCCACCTCGATGTAGGTTGCGTCATCTTCAGTGGCACAGGTGTTGCACACCGAGAAAACAGTCATGTTCACGCCTTCTTTCTCCTCAATTTTTCTGATTTCAGCGATTTCCCTAGCTTGAAAGCTAGGTACAGTTACGGCAATTTCCTTAAAGCCGAGTTCAACCGCCTTTTTCACGCCCTCTACTTGGTCGATTTTGGCATCGGCGGGGTCTAGCACCACGCCTTTATGCGCCTCTATGTGTCGGATGATTCCCTGTATAGGGGAGGTTTTGATGATACCCGTGAGTCTAGCACCTATTCCTTGAACTAATGAGGGATTCCATGTAATCACGGTTCCTGCACCTTCACAAACGGTGACCGCGCACTGGAGGAGTCCTTGTTCCATGCAAACCTTGATCATCTCAGAGGCACCGTAGGGAACCACGATGGAGTCGTCGAAAACTCGATGCTCGCAACAAAATCCATACGTTCTCATTTTGGTTTCAACTGTTTTCTTCACGGTTTCTTTATTAATCGATTTAACTTCGTAGAGAGCCTCATGTAGGGGACAGTGAACGATTCTTGGCTCGCTTAACACTTCCACTCTATCGCCGCAGATCTTCACTCGAGCACCGCAACACAAAATCTCATGCTCACGGGCCATGATAATCACTTCATAGATGGCATTCTAAAAGATTAGGTTTGCGAGCCTCCCAAACCTTACTCATGGTCCACGACGAAAGCCTTATAACGTACCGTGTTCCTTTCTTGGCAATCCTCCAACACAGGGAACTGTACCATGCACATAGTGAAGGAAACGAGTGGGTGTCAAACGCTTTACCAACTGACGGATGAAGAAGTAGACCATACTCTTGGTCGAGCAGTGATTTCCGAAAACGACGGGGAGGTTCGGTTCCACACGCTCTACGTGGAGCCAAAATACCGGGGGAGGGGCTACGGTAAAGCCTTGATGAAGGCAGTTCTCAGTGAGGCGGGAGCAAAACTCGTAACCTTGTGCACTGGTTGGGGGAACGTCCCCTTTTTCAAAAAATACGACTTTGAGATAACTGAAACCACGGATAGCCTTGTTTTTATGAAAAGATCGCTTAACATTCAAGCGTAGACGTAGCGTTCCGCCCTAGTTGGAAAAGGTTATTGTTCCCCTTGCATACAGTTCTGGTGTTGTGGGCAGTCTTGGGAGTCAACCTCACCCCCGTCATCGTCAAGAAGGTCATTCGCTTGGAAGACCTCAGAGGGAAGAGTCTGGCTGTGGACGCCAACAACTACCTCTACCAGTTTTTAGCCCTGATTCGAACACGCGACGGCACCCCCCTAAAAGATTCGCATGGGAACGTCACGTCCCACTTAGCTGGGCTCATGTTCCGCTCCACCCGCCTCATCCACGACTATGAAATCGACTTAGTCTTCGCCTTTGACGGCGAGCCCCCAAAACTCAAGGAGAGGGAAATCTTGAAGAGGCGGAAGCTTCGAGAAAAAGCCACACAAGAGTGGGAGAAAGCCCTCAAAGCCGGAGACTATACCACAGCCTTTTCGAAGGCGGTCATGACCAGCCGATTAACGAAACAGATGGTGGACGATGCCAAACAACTACTCGAACTCCTTGGGATTCCTTTTGTTCAAGCGCCCAGCGAAGCCGAGGCTCAGACCGCCTACATGGCTATAAAAGGCGACGTTTGGGCGGCGAGCAGTCGCGACTATGACTCCCTCTTGTTTGGAACTCCCCGCCTTGTTCGATACTTGACTATCTCTGGGAGGGAGTTTCTGCCCAGCAAAGGAACCTCCAGACCCTTAAAGCCAGAGCTCATCCACTTAAACCGTTTACTCGCCAGTCACAAGCTCACTCGAGAACAACTCATCGACTTAGCCATCCTCGTTGGAACCGACTTCAACGAGGGTGTGAGGGGAATTGGACCCAAAATCGCCCTCAAGCTTCTGAAAAAGCATGAGAAAATCGAAAATCTACCCAACGAAATCAGGTCGAGAGTCCCTTCACACTACGAGGATGTTCGAAAGGTTTTCTTAGAGCCCCAAGTCACCCCCAATTACGCTCTTAAGTACGGAGACCTACACGTGGAGGAGCTCTACCACTTTCTTTGCGACCAGCGAGACTTTTCTCAAGAACGAGTTGAAACAGTGGTTCAAAGAATGAAGAGGTTCTACATAAACCGAAAACAAGTTGGCTTAGAGAGATGGTTTCTGAGCGGACCGGAGAATTAGCGCATTCACCACCTGATGAATACGATGAGGAGGATGAGGAGAATCAGCAGGAAGATTAGGAAGGGAAGGAGGGTCGTGGTTAGCATCGCTATTACGATGGCGACGTAGTCTTTCCAACCGAAGTCTTTCTTCTCCTCCTCGTCTTTCTTTTCTGTCAAGTCTTTCTTTCACCGCTTTGAAAATCTATCTCATAATGACACGCCACCCAATGCCCATTCGTTTCGGTTAGGGAAGGCTCTTCTTGTTTACATCGATCCGTTGCATACGGGCAGCGAGGGTGGAAACGACACCCTGGAGGAATGTTAACTGGACTCGGGACATCACCCGTTAGAAGCACCTCTTCTTTCTCAAACTCAGGGTCCGGTACAGGTATAGCCGCCATGAGGTGGAAGGTGTAGGGGTGCCTACAACAACTATACGCTACATCTTTGTCCGCTACCTCGACCAGCTTGCCTAGGTACATGACCCCAACCCTATCACTCATGTGGTGAACAACCGCTAGGTTATGGGTAATGAAGAGGTAGGTTAAGTTAAACTCCTTTTGGAGGTCCTTCAGAAGATTTAGAACCGACGCTTGAACTGACACGTCAAGAAAAGACGTGGGCTCGTCCAATATAAGAAAATCAGGGTTCACGGCTAATACTCTGGCCACGGCGATTCTCTGCCTCTGACCACCACTGAATTCGTGAGGAAACCGATAGAGGTGTTCCTCACTCAACCCAACTTTCGTCAGAAGCTCTAAGGCTCTGTCGCGAGCTTCAGATCTGCCAGATATGACGCCGTGAACCTTCATGGCCTCCATCAGCATAGAGTTAACCGTCTGCCTTGGGTCTAAGGAAGCGTAGGGATCCTGAAAAATTATCTGCATTCGACGACGCAGCTTTATCAGCTCTCTTTTACTCGCTTTTGTAACGTTAACGCCGTCAAAGTAGACCTCTCCTGCAGTCGGTTCAATCAACCTCAGAATGCTTCTAGCTGCTGTTGTTTTTCCTGAGCCGGATTCGCCCACAAGCCCGAAGGTTTCACCTCTACGAACGTTGAAGCTGATTCCATCAACGGCCTTCACGTATCCGACTGTCCTTTGGATAATTCCGCTTTTGATGGGAAACCAAGTTTTAAGATCTTCAACGAGTAATATGTCCTTCATCTTAAATTCGCCCTCAATATAAGTAGCAAGCCACCTCATGATTTTCTACAATCTCTTTGAGCTCGGGGGTCTCCGTGCTGCATTTCTTCATGGCGGATGGGCAGCGTGGTTGAAATCGACAGCCAGGAGGAGGGTCGATTAGGTCGGGTACTGTTCCCGGTATGGCCTCCAGTCTCTCCACAGACCTTGTCACGGTGGGGATGGCCCTCATTAGCATTTTAGTGTAGGGATGGAGGGGGGTTCTGAAGATCTCTCGCGTAGAAGCGACCTCGACGACGTTTCCCCCGTACATGACTGCGATTCTGTCAGCTATCTCAGCGGCTACGGCGAGGTCGTGGGTAATCATGATGGTTGAAGCGTCTATGGTGTCTCTCAGCTCCCTCATCAAGTGCAGGATTTGTGCTTGGATTGTGACGTCGAGGGCAGTGGTGATCTCGTCGGCTATGAAAACGGACGGTCTCCTAGCCAACGCCATGGCGATCATACATCGTTGTCTCATTCCGCCTGAAAGCTCAAAAGGGTACTGCTTCAGGATTCTTTCAGGGTCTGGCAGCTTCACCACTCGGAGAACATCTATGCATAGGTCCTTAGCCATCTTCTTGATTTCAGCTTTCGATGCCTCTACGTTGCTGGTTGACGGGCTTCCGTACTCCCCTTTTAGTGAGAGGAAATCGCTGTAGCCTAGGTCCCTTCTAAGGGATTTTTGTTTAATCACGGCTTGTTTGAGTGCTTCTGTATCCAGCATGAAGACCTCCTCGAGCTGGGTTTCCATCGTTAAGACGGGGTTTAGGAAGGTCATGGGGTCTTGGAAGACGGATGCGAACTCCTTGGCTCGTAGGACTCTCATCTCTTCCTTCGACTTTTTCAGGAGGTTTTCTCCTTTGAAGAGGATTTCACCACCGAGGACGGAGGCGTTTTCTGGTAGGAGGTTGATAATGGTGAGGGCGGTGACGGATTTGCCGCAGCCCGATTCTCCCACTAGGCTCAAAACTTCCCGTTTGTATAGCTTGAGGTCTACGCCGTTTAATGCCTTAACCTCGCCTCTGTAGGTATGGAAGTCCACTCTTAGGTCCTTCACTTCAAGAATCGGGCTTTCTTTTTTGCTCAATCTGCTCCCTCAAGCTATGCCTATCTTCTAAGCCTCGGGTCCAAGACGTCTCTTAGACCATCCCCCACGAGGTTAAAGGCTAGGGCTATGATGACTATTGTTAGCCCCGGGAAAAAGAGCAGCCATGGGGCTTCAAAAATATGGAAATATCCGTCAGATGCGAGATTGCCTAGTTCGGGGAGGGCTGGACTGGGCGAGAAGCCGAGAAACATCAGCGCTGAGAAGGTTAGGATAACGCCTCCATAGTCCAAGGTCATTTGAACTAATATTGGATATATCGAGTTGGGTAGAATATGTCTAAAAAGAATTCTGAAGGGACCTGCTCCTAGCGCCCTTAAGGCTTCCACGTAGGCTTTCTCCTTTTCACTCAACACTTGGCCCCTCATAAGTCTGACGTATGGTGGCCACCAGACTAAAAGAACTGCAATCATTAAGTTAGTTATTGTCCTTCCAAACATTGCGGCGAAGACTAAAGCTAAAACTAGACCTGGGAAGGCGAAGAAGATATCCGTGATTCTGAGTACTACTTCATCGAACTTGCCGCCAACGTAGCCTGCTATAGCGCCTAGTAGAATACCAAATGTCGCGGACCCGACAGTTATGATGAGGGCTATATACATATCTAGTGGTATGGCAAGCATTATCATTTTAAATAGGTCCCTGCCGTAACCATCTGTACCTAACGGAAGGGTTTCAGGGCCATGATATATAGCGACGCCCGGTCCCCAGTTGATGAGGGGGTTATTCCACTTGTAGCTCCTTGTATAATCAAATGTGTGTGCCAAGTCTGGATTGATTATTTGATCGGCTACCAACGATAGAATTATGAAGAAAAGGGCCATCAATGAGCCTGCTACAACGAGAGGATTTTTTCTTAAGAGGTATAAAGTATATTTTAAATCCGCCAGTTTGGCTGCTAACTCGCCTCTTCTAACTCCGACGCTGATGCTTTTCATGCTCGTCCACCTAATACTTTATCCTTGGATCAAGGAAAACATAGACGATGTCAACTATAAGGTTAGTAATAACGATGATGGTGGCGAGGACAAGGCTATAGACTAATAGAAAGTTGCTGTCTCCCTGAAATACTGCTAATACTGCGGCCTGTCCAACCCCCGGCCTGGCAAAGACGTATTCTGAGATCATCGCGCCTCCAAGAAGACCTGCAAAGAATATGCCAGTCATGGTCACCGCCGGAATCAATGCGTTCTTTAAAGCATGCCTGTAGATTACGATTCTCTCCTTTAGTCCTTTAGACCTAGCCATAGTAATGTAGTCTTGCCGCAAAACCTCCAGCATGCTAGCTCTAACTATCCTAGCCAAAAAGCCTAAACTGATGAAGGCTAAGGTGAAAGATGGTAAGATCAAATGTAGGAACGCATCCCATGCGTATTCTATATTGCTCGCTAATAGACCATCCAATATGGCGAGGCCGGTAACTTTAGGGATTGTCCCAATGAGGCGGGAAGTTACGGCTCCGCTGCTGGGAAGGTGAGGGAGCCCCCATAAGGAGAAGTAGTAAAAGAATACCAGCTGTAGGATGAAGCCAAACCAGTAGGATGGGGTCGAGTAGCCTGTTAAAGCAATGATGCGGGAGATATGGTCGGGAAGTTTATTGCTTCGGAGAGCAGAAATGACTCCTAGTGGTAGCCCGATCGCTATGGTCAGGATAGTTGCAGCTACAGAGAGTTCAACTGTGTAGGGGAAACGATCAAAGAAGACCCTATTGGCTGGTAGGTTTTGTGCCCATGTCCCTGTGAAGCCCCACTCGCCTCTGAAAATATCCTGCAACCAATAGAAGTATTGTATATGGAGCGGTTGGTCAAATCCATGCACCTTTATTACTTCAGCGATTTGTTGGGCGGTCATCTTAGGGTGAATATATGCAGCCCATGGAGCAAAGCCCGTTGGAAAGCCTCTGCAAAGATAGAAAACAATAGCGCTAACGCCAAACAGTACAAAAACCATGAGTATAAGACGCCTTATTATGTATTCGTAAAGCTTCATGCTAGCAACTCCTCTTATTTGCTTTTCGTGGTCGGCTATAAAAGGTTTTAAGTTTTAGCGTGGCGCCGTACTTGAGCTGTGCTTGATTTGGATATAATAAGGATAGATTGTGCTTCTGCTCATTTTTTACTGTAAGTATTCTTGGCTTTAAGTTTAATCTTTTTCTAAGTTTGCAGTATTATAAATAAAAAGGGAGGGAGGATTGAGGTTTTTAAGGTGCTTCGTAGGACATAGATGCTACGTATTCATAGGCAATCGCTAGGTTGTAGTAGAGGTCTTTTAACCATGATGACTCAACAAAGTATATCATTGGATGCCACAAGTACAAGTATAGGATCATTTCGTTTGCTAGCTTGTTTGCCTCATTGTTTATCTCCAGCAACCTCTTCATGTCGCCTCTCGCGTCTGCCTCTACAGCTTCATTAAAGAGTTGATCTAGTCTGGTTATGTTCCAGAGGTTCCAGGAGAAATACGTGCCTGTCGATAGATACATGGGACCTAGCCAGTTCAGCACATGGTTGTAGTCAGCATGCCACCCGCCCCAATACATGTAAATTCGGTGCATGGAGGCTAAGGTGTATTGCTGACCGCCTGGAACTGGCACCACCTGAAAAGTTAGGCCCCTCATGGGTCTGTTTCTCCAGATTATTGCGTTCAAATTCTCAGTTATGGTCGTCAGAACTCTTTCGTAGTGGGTTGCTCCTGCTGGTACGTAACACTCTATCGTTTGCGGATTGTCGGGTCCCCATGAATTATCAACAACCCCCGGGGGAATACGCGTTCCGTTATAGTAATACATTTCGTGGGTCGCGCTAGTCATCGGGTTATTCCACAGATCTTTGAGCAGTTCTTCAGCCTTTGTCAAGTTGAAGGAATATACGGGTTTAATGTTGGGGTTGTAGGAGCCTTCTGGTGCTGTGCCCGGTGGAATGAGATTAAGGGCTTCTACACCTAACCTGTTATTAACGTATATGTTCATGTCCGTCATGTTGACCGCGCAAGCCATCGCCATCCTAAACCTCCAGTCAGCCATGGGCTGGAATTTCTTAAATCGTCCAGCAGCATCTGTTACATTCGTGTTGTAGTTAAACCAAACAGTCACGGGTTCCATCCAGGGCCCCCAGATAGTTGCCCCCGGAATTATGGAGACTAGCTTCGCCTCGTTGATCCATTTGCCTCGGTCAGCCACAGAAAATATGTCAAGTGGAGCAACTGATATCCTAGTCACTTTTCCAGCCTTAAAATCGAGCAGTCTTGTAGCGAGGCTCGGTTGGTATAGATATTCTATTGTTGTTATTTTTTGCTTTATTGGATATGCGAAACCGGGTGGTCCTCCCCAATATTTGGGATAAGCCTTCATGACGATTCGATAGGTGGTTGGGTCCACGCTTTCTAGTATGTATGGTCCTGTGCCAATCTTCCAACCCTTCTCTGGAACATTAAAGGCCGTGTCTCCTACGCCAGCCATGTGCACAAAATATTTCGTGTAATTGCCATCCCATTTTCCCCACTTATGATACTCGTAGTCCCCTGCAATTGTAGAGGTTGGCGAAATTATAGCTGCCCACGCCATCGATAGGAGATACTCAAACGATGTGGTAGGATGAATGATATTCATTCTAAACGTGTAATCATCTACTATCTCTATGAACTTTTGATCCAAGACCTTCTTAACCCAAGCTTCATCGTAGGGCTGATCTACACCACTGAGGCAACTGCTAAGACTTTTATCAAGCATTTGCTGGATGATCCACGCTGCTTGACTTCCATGTACTCCTGTAGCGGATGTGCCATCTATAACTAGAACCCTGTTCATGCTGAACCAAACAGCTGTCGAATTAAGTGGCGTCCCGTCTTGGAAGTATATGCCCTTCCTCAGCTTGAACTCATATTGGGTTAGATCTGGCTTCGTGGGTTTATAGCTCTCTGCTAACCATGGAATACAACGAATTGGATCAGTTCCATTATACCAAACTAATTGCTCCACGCATTGCTGGAGTACCCAGTAATCGAACATGTAATAGGAAACGTGTGGGTCTAGCCACTGGAAGACAGGTGTCCCCTCATATACGTAAGTGTTGGTTTTCACAAAGTCCGGAGCCACAGGCGGTGGAGGCGGTATGGGCGGTATGGAGACGTTCACGGTGTAGGTCTTCTCCGCAGAGGCATCCACCGAAGCCGTCTTTGTCTCATAACCCGTCATAGAAACCGTTACGGTGTACTTCCCCACTTTAACGCTGAAAGAATAGGTCCCGTCTGGCCCTGTGATGTATTTTAACCCATCCAACGTTACAGTCGCGCCAGCGACAGCAGCCCCCGTTTTCGCGTCAGTGACCTTCCCCGTGACGGTGGCGGGACCCGGAGGAGGTGGCGGTAGGGGTGTTATGGGGACGTTAACAGCGTATGTTTTCTCTTCTGCGGCATCCACCGACGCCGTCTTCGCTTCATACCCCGTCGTCACCACCTTCACAGTATACTTTCCCAGCTTAACGCTCAACGAGTAGGCTCCGTCCGACCCTGTAGTAGTTCCATACCCGTCAGCGGTCACAGCTGCACCCGCAACAGGACCACCAGTTTTTGCATCCGTAACCTTCCCCGTGATAGTAGCCACAGGTACTTTCGGCGCTGGCAAGGTTGCATAGTAGATAAGGCCAGCTGCAAAGATAACCACGATCAACGCCAAAACAATGGTAGTTCTTGCAATAGCCCTCTTATTCATCTTGCAAAACTCCCCATTTTCAATTTTACCATTTAAGATTCTCCCGTAACTCTATTTAACTTTTATGCATTCCAACCCCTAACTCATTTATCAACGTGCTCTCCGATCTCACTTTCATCATTATAAGTCGCAGTACCTACGACTCTCGCCTAAGAAAAGCATCAACAAAATCATAACTGAAGCTGCAAAGCTAAACACAGTCCCAAAAATAATCCCATAGGCAAAGTCTCTAAGCCCAAGATACGCCAGCGTATGCTGACCCAGATTCCACCCTACAATAAGGGCGAAGAACACGGTGAGGAAAAGGCCCCCCTTCCTCGGGTTATCATGAAGCTTCGCATACAACATGATGGTTACAGAACACAATATCTTAGCTATCAGGAAGGCGGTCGGCCCCGCGGTCCGAACGAACGGGTTAACTTCAAAATTCCAGAAAGACACCGTGGACGCCGCGTCCAACATATTCAAAACCGCCGCGGTTGCGCACGAAAAACCGCGGGCGCCACTCATCACCCACCCTCCCCAAAACATAGACACCCCAATGACAACTAGAAGAAGACCGTCCAACCGACCCACGACAAAGATGCCGAAGCCGGACGCTTCGAGGATTAAGCCCACCACCAGAAGAAAGAGCGCCGAAGAAAACACCGCCTGATCCATCAAGGTCACCCAGATTCCTCCCCTAGACCTCGACTAAATAAGACTAACACATTCATCGTTAAGAACCTTACGTAGCGTCTATTAGTGTTCCACTTCCCTTCGATGTTTCAGAACTTCTTCATCTAAAGTGACGAAATAGTCGATTTTGACATAAAACCTTGTATTGCGTAGGCACGTATCAACCACCTTTCTTCTTTAAGGCTTCTTCAACGCAAAAGCATTCTTGAGGCTTAAGCTCCCATTCCTCACAGCACCAGAGGGTGGGAACCACAGAGTCTTTATGGCGTTGATAGCGTACGAAGCAGAATATGAAGCCTGGATACTGGTATACGTTGTGGTGACGACAGTTTCCGCAGAACTTCTCTTTTTGTTCCGACCGCTCTTCCATGATTATCCATCCTTTCAAAGCTTAGGCAACCCTCTTCCTCTCAAATTTGTCTCCCAGCCTCTCTAGAACAGCAGCTACCATCATGGGGAAGATGATTAGGGCGTCACCAATCACCATAACCTTGTCCGCCTTTCTCTTCACTTTTCCCCAACTGACCGTTTCCTCCAGCGTGGATCCAGAGAGCCCGCCGGTTTCTGGACGGTCCATGGTGATAACCACGGCGTAGTCTAGACCTTTTCCTGCCATTAATGCAGCGTGCTGAACCGTGTTGCGAGGGACACCGCCCCCGATGACTACCATGCCGAGGCGGGGGGATCGAATTGCAATTTCCACGATTTCGTTTACTTCCTTGAAAGCGTCAACTTTAAGGATGTCGCCTGTTGAACGACGTTTTGCATGAACTCGATATATGTATGCAAACTCTGAATCGCGGATGGCTGGAAGGAACACCGGAACTTTGGCTTCGTAGGCTGCTCTTAAAATCGATTCAGAATCGTTGAGGCGGCTTCCGATTTCCCACATAAGTTCGTGAGGGGAGACAGGGTATCTTTCGTTTTCTTTTGCAATCTCGTCGAACATCTCCACTACTGCCTTATCGCATTTCACAAAGTCTTCTTCGGGTACAAAGGCGTCATAGATACGAAATATGTGGTACTTGTAGAGTAGGAAGTCGTCCATAAACCAGTGCCCCTTATAATGGTGACCTCCCAGCGCCTCCACAAGGTCGTGGACCATGTTGGCTCCGGTGCTCACCAGCACGTCGACAAGTTTTTTGCGGATTAGGTCTGCAATCACGGTACGTAGTCCAGCGGGGACCACCGCCCCAGCGACCGCGAGGAAAATGGCGCATTCCTCGTCACGAGCCATTCGTTCGAAGATGTCACACGCGGACGACAACCTTCCAGCCCCAAAGCATCCTGAGTTACTGAATTCTTGGACAAGCTGGTTCACTGTCATGCCAGGCTGGAGTTTCATGGGCACCACAGGCTCACGAAGAAAATCTTCACGTTTCATCTTAATTCCTCCAATATGCCATATTATTGTGCTGATTAAAATGAAAAGGTTTCTCTAGGGGTTGTTATCAAAACTACTGGTTAGAATCTTTCGTTTCACAGAAAATGCCTATAAATGGTGCGAGGTACTGTCAAGTTAGAATGGCACGGCTTACTTCAAGTTCTAGACAATTATTGATGTGACACCAAAAAGATTTTAAAGGCATGCTACGAATACGAGTTTAGAGATAGAGGCGTCTTTTAGAAGTGAAGAAGCTTTCTGACGATGATCTACTCCGCTATCAAAGATGTGGTTACTTTGATGAACACTTGGTAACGTTGTACTCGTTAGCCTACGGTGAACCCTACATTTACAAGGACACATACCTACTTTACTATGATCCGTGGAGCAAAACGCTTTGGCTCACCCTGTTCGAGCTGAACGGCAACGAAGATAAATTAGAGTGCGTTCAAGATTCGTTGGATGAATTTAAGCCTAGTGAACTTATAACCACATCTCCAGAAAAATTACCGTTAAATATAGGTAGTTATGGTTGTGGGAGAATTTTCTTCGACAAAGATTACCAGATCAATCTTCATAAATTTGACGAGTATCTTCGAGGAAGTTCTTATAAGAGCCTTAGGCATCGCGTAAACAATGCTAAAAAACTGGGATATACCCTTGCCATAGGTAGGGATATCACAACCGCCCATTCACGCCTTATTACCCTTCACATGATGAAAAGAAACTACAACGCGTGGGATTACCCACTATATTTAAAAGTTAATGAGTACGTCAAAAAATTCTTGTCACCAAGGCTCTTTAACATTTTTCTAAACGACATACTAATCGGATTTGACGTTGTCGACGTTTTAAACAACACCATGACAACACCTCTCGGGTTCTACTTAGACTCCCCATCCTTAGCCGACTTTGCGACGTACAACGAGATTATGCATGCCAAAACACAGGGCTTTGAGTGGCTGGATATCGGATGGGCCTGCAACCCAGGGTTGGAGGAGTTTAAAAAGAAGTGGATGGCTACCCCGAGGTTCAATATCGTTGTTCAGGAATATGAGCTTGTTTAGTTTATTCTTCTAGTATTTTTATGGCTCTTATTATTTCGGCTCTTCTTCTTATTTTTGGGCGGTGGAGGACTGCCTTGAACCTTTCAATTTGGGCGATTTTTCTGGGTGTGCGGATCCAGTTTTTAGTGAGCTTTATTTCCTTTGCAACGTCTTCGACTCTGCCGATGCGGACATATGAGACCCAAGGTTTTTTAGCCATTCTTTTCACTTCGCATGTTACGCCGTCTAGTCTAGCGCCTTCGCAGTAGTCGTGTAGGGCAGTTACTTCTGAGGTGGCTTGGGTGATGTCTATACGATAATCGCCTTTTTCGGGGTAAGCCATGATGCTTCCCTCTGCATCTATCCATGCTCCCCTTTCGCAAGCTGTCATGGGTCTCGTCGGGTTCCTCCTTCTCATGCATTCCTCCTCTCCTTTACGAAGATGATGGTTTGCTACTTGGAACGCACTTCAGCCGTATGCACTTCCGGATTCCCTCATCTCGAACCCTCGGTAAAAGGATAGAGGAGGAACTCATTTATAAGTTCGATAGGCACTAGGCGTTAAATTTGCGGTTATTTCGGCGGGGGGCTAGTAGTGTCTAGTGCCTAAACAACTTAAATATGGGTTCCTCTCTTAACCCTTATCGGTGGGAGATTTTGCCGAAGGGAATGGAGATGCAGTCCGTGGATAAACCATGAAGTAGTGGGCGCTGCGTCTCAAAAGTCATCTTCGAGATGTTTTGCTGTTCTCTCGTGTCACCGCTGGTATTTAGATATAAGACTACGTATATTTGTATACGGAGGTTGGAACGTGTCCTTAAGGGAGGCGCAAGAGGCTGTTAAAAAGGTTTCCTACGAAACGCATAAAGCGAAAGTGTTCACTTCGTCCTTCTTCATTTCCTTGATGGCGGAGCAGGTTGGGCAGGTCGCGGAGAAGTATCTTCATGGGGGCAGGTATGCGAAGGACATTGAGGTGGATGTTGCCGATGTTGCACTCGTGAGTTTAGCCTATCTCAACTGGCTCGAAAAGGATGCAACTGAAGCCTTCAAGAAGTCGTTAGCTAAGCATGAAAAGGCCATTGAACTCTTCAAGAAATAAGGCACGCAGGCCATCTATCTTCCCCTTTTTCTACACTTGCTTCCAGAATACGTGGCGTCTATCGGTCATCGACATCTTTATTTTAATAGAATCATCAAATGTGTTGGGGTTACAGATAGGAGTGAAAAGCCAAGTGACGAGGAGCTTCTTAAGAAGAGGGTGGCGGAGTTAGCAAGATTGACGATTGAGACCTGACTTAACCATGAAAATCTTGGGTAAAAAATTAGTGGACTAACGGAGGAGATGGCAAAAACCTTTGAGACTGCTTCCAAGAGGCTTGATGAGGCTGCTAAGAGACTTCGAGAGAAGTTGGAGACGTAGGGCAGATTTTGAAGCTAGAGAACGCGTTACTCAGCCTCACCTTAAACTTTTTCTTCGGCCTTCCCAGCTACTTCGGCTTCTGCAAATCGTCTGCTTATCCTCGTTATTCGGATTCGCACGTGATCGCCGGGTTTGGTGTCCGGAACAAAGCATACTAGGCCTTTGATCCGAGCTATGCCTTCGCCTCGGCGACTCGTCTCTTGAATCTCCACGTCGTATTCCTTTCCTAGCTCAACTGGCTTCGGGGGGAATCGCGGACCGAATCCTCTTCCTCTTCTTTCATATTGCATCTTTCTCACCTCTCCTTACTTTATACAAAATTCTCCTCGGGTTTTGACGCCTCTATGCGACGCTTAGTTTTCCGTATCTTCCTACGTTTAGCTGAATCTCTCCCCTGAAGGTGGTGATGTACCCGTTTTCGATTTTGACGGTGTCGTTGACGTTGACTTGATCGATTTGATCGTTCCATAGGGTTAGCTTGATCGTTCCTGTTCCGTCGCTGATCACGGCATTGGCCACTCGATACACTTCATCTTTGTACCTGGAGATCACCTCGCGGGGTTCTGACTTTTCAACCACTTTCGCCACGACGTTTACCCTTTTCATCCCATTCCTTAACTCTTTAATTTTCAAGATGCCTCCTCCCTTTTACCTAACTTTTTCCGCGATGGCGAACCTTCCCTTGACCTTTACGACCTTGACTTTTAGTCGTTCTCCGATTTTGGTTTGAGGCACAAAGATGAGGAACCCTTGCATTCTTGTTATTCCGTCGCCTCGGCTGCCTATATCGTCGATGACTACGTCGATTTCTTGTCCTTCCTTGACTGGTGCTGGTTGAAAAAAGGTTCCGGAGCCAAGACTTCTTCCCCTAAATCGTCTATAGGTCTTCTTTCTCCGATATATCTCGTTTTTTCTGGAAGCCTTCTCGGCATGTACTTTTTCGTCCCTTATCGCGGAGCTAGTCACCAAAACAGAACCAGCATCGTCGACAAAGCGACTTTACGCATAGCTCCGTTCTGGCAAGCTATTGATGATGAAGGAATATGTATGTGGGATATAAGTTTTGCCATATTGCTCTGTTGGTTTGCCGTTCAAAATTTTGGACCAATTATACAAGAAGGGTATTTATCAAAGGCGGCGTAAAAGCTATGAAGGAAATGTGGGAATGACCCATAGAATCTTGATGCTTGTGGGTGAAGAGATGGAGCTTTGGGACACGATACTTCGTAACTACCCATACTTAATAACCCTCATTTATGTTGTTCTAACCGTTGTTGTGGCAGTCGTGGTGGAGCGCCTAACCACGAGGTATTTGAGGGGCTTTTCTAGGCGTAGGGAATTACCACCGGACGTGGAAAACGGGCTGGTGCTGACCTTCCGCCCTCTCATACTGCTGGGAGCCGTCATCGCAATTTTCAGAGCTGGGGGAATACCCACCGAGTTGCTCGTGGCGTACTCTGCCCTCGGAGGGGCGGCGGTCGGCTTTGCTTCTACCAGAACCATAGGCAACTTTATCGCTGGCTTTTATGTACTCGTGGTACGACCTTTTCGGGTGAAAGACTATGTTCGTATAGGCAGTGTCGAGGGCATCGTGGAGGAGGTCACCCTCAACTACACGAAGATTCTAACCCCCGTGAATACTACCGTTTTGATAAGCAATCAGAGGGTGCTGGATCAAGACATCACTAACTACCGATTAAGCGGCTCAACTCCCCTTCTCTATTGTTACAGCTTTGAGCTAAACCTTGATCACACCCTTCCTACAGACCAGCTGGAGAAAATGTTCGATGAGGTAATTGAGCAATATGCAGAAAGGCTTCCGAGAAAACCAGAGTATGCGATGACTAGGCTGACCAGCTCTGCTAGGCATTATATGTTCTGTCTATACGTGGAAAGCCCAAGGGACCTCTTCACCCTACAACCCGCCTTCATAAAGGGCATAACTGAAGCTTGGGACAAAGCTATGTCAAAGCCTTCCTCCTAAAGTACAAAGAAGCGACGAACAGGCTATGTTATATCTGCTGAGGCTTCTGATTGTAACCAGCGTTTATTTCCCGCTTCTCTCTAAAATGGCTACGACCTCGTCGACGCATTTAAAGTATATCTGGTCCCTCAAATAGTTCATGCGAGGTCTCGGGATGTCCACCTTTACCTCCCCGATAATCTTTCCCGGCCTAGGCGACATCACGATAACACGGTCAGCCATGAAGACCGCCTCCTCAACATTGTGGCTAACCATGACGAAAGTGTTCGTCGGTAGTGTGGGGTCCCTCCAAATATCTAGCACCAATGATCGTAGGGTCTTTGCCGTTAATTCATCGAGTGAGGAAAATGGTTCGTCCATCAACAGGACCTCGGGTTGAAGGGCTAGTGCCCTGGCGATTCCTACCCGTTGCTTCATTCCGCCTGAAAGGTCGTGGGGATAGGTGTTCTCAAACCCTTCTAGGCCCACCATTCTAAGATGGGATTTAGCGATTTCCACTCTTGCTTCTTTCTTTATCCCCAAGACTTCTAAGGGAATCTCCACGTTCTCTAAGGCAGTTTTCCATGGTAGTAAGCCAAAGAGTTGAAAGATCATGGTGATTTTTGGGGTGGGAGAGGTTTGAAGTTGGCCATGAAAGAGAATTTCCCCCGAATCAGGCCGTTCTAAACCCGCGATAATTCTCAGCAGGGTGGATTTGCCGCATCCCGAAGGCCCAACTAAACAGACGAACTCGTCTCTATCAACTGAGAAACTGACATCTTCTAGAACAGTGAGTTTGGATTTCTCTAATAGAAACCTCTTTGTCACGTCTCTCACTTCAACCACAGCCAAGTTTTAGACCTCCGCGTGGTATTTTTCGAACTTTCTCAAGAGCCTACGCCACACGAGAGCTTCCATCAAAAGAACAATGGCAGCAATTATTGCTAGAAGAAAAACCAACAATATTGTGTTCCCATAAATATAACCTGCCTTGTCGAGGTAGGAACCCAGTCCTGGAAGGTATATTATTTTCTCGCCGTAAGGCATGTACTCAGAGAAGATTATGGTATTCCAACCTGTGCCCCACGATAAAATACTGCCCGTGACTATAGCTGGCAAAATGGAAGGAATTACTATGTGAGTGATTCTCTTCAAGCCCTTAAAACCGAAGAGTTTTCCAACTTCTCTAATTTCGCTTGGAATATTTCTTATGGCGCTAACGATGTTGAGAAACATGTACCAGATCATGTCTAAAATCAACATGACTATGGAGGTTATTTCAAGCCCGATTACGCCTCCAAAAGTTCGGCTCAACGTTATAAAGAGTACGGGAAACAAAGCTAAAATTGGAACCGCTTGCCCAATGTCGTATAGGGGATAGAAAACGGCAGCGAATTTTTTGTGCTCCGCAGCCAGTATGCCCATTCCGAGAGCCACGCCTAAAGAGACAACGTAGGCGATTCCCAGTCGCCCCATTGTCAGAGCTACGTACCTGGGAAGATTGGCAAGCTCCTCTGCGGGGGGACTTAAAAAGCCTTGTTTGATCATGTCAAGGCTTAACTGCGCTGCTGTGAGGTAGACGATTACGAACACCAAAGACAGGGCCAACACAAGTGCAATGGCTTTTTCCAGGCGAGTGTATTTTCTTAGCCTGTGAGACGCCAAGATAAGAGATTTCGGCCAGTGAATGCGTTCTCCTAAGTGCAACCACCTTGAATGTCCAATTGCCCTGATCACTCCAAGTTGCCCAACCCCCGAGAGGTCTAATTTTAAGACCGGCTTGTATGTGCCAGCGGTAGCTCGCTCCATTAGTCTATGCCATGTCAGAAAATTGATGCAAACAACTATAGCTGTGATCAAAACAAGGAGGATAACTGAAAGAGTAATATCGCCATACACGTATGCTGCTTTAGCGAGGAAAGACCCTAATCCAGGAACCCAGTGAATGGCGCCCGCATACTCTATGTATTCGGCGGCTATCATGAAGAACCACCCGTCGCACCAAGCGAGGGTTGCTCCAGAGACCAGAGCTGGAACAATAGCCGGCAAAATCACATGCCTAACATACTTCAAACCCTTGAGCCCAAAGCTTTGAGCGGATTCCACAACATTTACTGGAATCCCTTTCACTGCACCCACAACACCGAAGAATATTGCCCACGCCATTGAGGTGAAAAGCAACAATATCGCTGAGAGCTCGATTGCCAGTTCGCTTCCTTGAAAAAGCGATACAAAAAGTATAAGGACTGCTGGAAAATAGCCGAGTATGGGAACGGATTGAAGCAAATCTATGAATGGCACCAGTATCATTGAGGCTGTTTTGTTTGTCGAAGCCAGAATCCCAAAGGAAACGCCCCAGCCCACCGAGATGACGAGGGCGACCGTGATCCTCAGCAACGTTCTAAACGTATAATATGGGAGGTTTTGGATTTCGGGGTTCTCCACAAAGGTCATAATTAACCAATGTACGATAACGATAGCAAGTAGTCCAGCCACCAAACCCACGAAATACCTTCGCATTCGTTTCCCCGCTTCCAACCATTGTTTAGAAATCAGCCCCTTCTTATAGGATTTTTGCGACTTGGCTACAACAAAAAATCTAGTGCCCCTGAATCTCAACTTGCTTCTCTATCTCGGTTATCTCCTCTAGTGAAGGCGGCCTAGGGTAGTTGTACATGGGGCCGCTGGGCCTCTCGTTGTAGTAGGGTCGGTTGCAGCCGGGACAGCCGGAGGTGAGGAAGGGACTGCCAATCTTGACCGTTTGCCAAACCTGCTCACTAGGGACGCCGAGGTTGATCAGGCGGCCGTCCTTGTCGAATTTCATCTTTTCACATCGTGTTTTTCCGTGGACTATGAGGTAGCGGGCGAGTTGCACCCTTCTATAATAGCTGAGGGCGGGCGGGGGATGATTCTCTAGGGCGGTTCCCGGAATGGGGGTAAAGGCAAAGAGGCCGGGATGCACGCCTAAGTCCACGCACCACTGAATCGTTTCGAGGATTTCTTTTTCGGTTTCCCCAAGCCCCGCTATGAGATGCGTGCTCACATGGTCTTTCCCGAGGGCTTGCACCGCCTCTTCCAAGGCTTTGCGTTGTTTTTCCCAGAGGTATGGGCCGTGAGCCAGAGGACCCTTCACCTTGTCAAACAGCTCTTTGGTGGCCGCGTCTAGGGGGATGCTGACTCGATCCACGCCCGCCTCCGCCAGTCTTACCACCTGTTCTTTGTTGAGGGGCTGGCAGGAGATGGAGATGGGCACCTTCACACGCGACCGAACTTCCCTTACAAGGTTTAAAAGGTCGTCAAAAACCGTTGGGTAGTTGAGCGCTTGGATGCAAACCCGTTTTGTCGCACCTCTTTCCACGGCCTGCTCTGTCTTAGAAAGCACTTCTTCGGTTGGGAACGGGGGCCAGCTCACTCGAGAGAGCATGTCCGCCCCACTTCTACTCGTTCTAGCTTGGGGACAGAAGCCGCAGTTGGCGGAGCACTTCTCGGGTCGATACGTGAGCAGGTAGATGGTGGTGGGTTTAGCGTCGATCATGCCCTCTGTTAACTCAAGCACGATGGCGGATCCGACCGAAACCCGGACCTTCTCGGGCAGGCGTCCCGTGCTCATCACCCAGTCTCAACAGGTTCTAAATCTATAAATTAATAATGCGGTTTTAATACTTATCCGCAATCAAGGTGCCCCCAGTGTCTAGTTTAAACTATAGTTACGAAGCCTTGTTGCATGCTAGCGATGAAGAACTGGAAGAAGCGTTGACCCACGCTCGGGACATGAGTTGGAAAAATTTTGGGAAAAAATTCGATTCTATTAACGAATACTCTTTCCTCTTTCTACTTAGTAAAGTGAAAGGAGGTTATTTACTCTCTTCTTTTGAACAGTCGTTGCTTCAGGAATAGGTAGGTTGCCGCGGCTATGGAGGTGATCATTGGAACGTTGAAGCCAAATTCAGGCACAGGAGCGGGAGGTGGACCGGGAGGTGAAGCGAGGACCAATTGGCCCCAAGTCGTTGCGTCCTCGCCATTGGCGTCCTCAGGCCACCAATAATATATATCCCCAAATCCCCACTCCTCCACAGGTCCTGACCAAGCCTGTAAGAAGAATCCTACAGTGTCGCCCGCGCTCACATCTATGTCATACATGTCTCCACTACTTAGCGGAATGATCATCTCCCTATACAAGGGTATTGGCCCATTGGTAGCCTGTTCTCCGTCGTCTGTTCCGCCTGCATCGATGTCTAGGAGCCAAGCGCCGTCCCAATAGTAATCCTTAACGATTTCGCCCCCGAGCGCTCCGTTGTATGCCACCTTCCCGTCCTCCTCTGAATACTCTAAGACTCCATCGTTATCCACATCGAAGCCGACATATTGATCCCATAGTGTCCCCACAGTGTCGATGTCTGTTTTGTTCCACATTAAGTAGAGGAAATCTCCATCGTTCTTAATCCATAAGGTAGCTGATTCCCAGAAGCCCCCATACAAACCATCATCGCTGTATATTATGTCATATCGGTTTGCGTCGGCCCACTCGTCGGGAGGGTCAGGCCCGGTGCCGCCGTCTATTGTGGGTGGCGAGGTCGTCCAAGCACTGTAAAGGACAGGCCCAGTCACGTAACCCGTGACCCGTTTCATTGGCACAAAAGCTAAGGTACACAGTAATAAGAAAACCAACATCTTCTTTTGCATTTACATTCCCAAATTATGTATTTTACATTTACATAAAAAGATTATGAAACAAAAATACCCCTAGATAGATTTTAAATCCATATAATTTCAATATAAAATTTGGTTGAGGCCGCGCTGAGAAAATAGATGGAATTAGAGGGAGCTCAGAAACAAACGCGAAGGAAGTGATATGGCAAGGATGAGCTTGTGTCCGGACGTTTGGCATATGTCTAATACGGAGCTAATGCGCTTCATTGAAAAAGATTTACTTCCTACTAGACATAAAAAAATTCGGTTTTATGCGCCTAGTTTCATCTACTACAAAACGAACTACTTTTGCTCATCGCCGACGGCTTTCCCCTCCATCTCTGTGACCGGCTCCTTCTGTGCCCTAAAGTGTAAACACTGCGGTGGAAAAGTACTAAACACCATGCTTCCGGCGTTCACGCCCAAAGAACTACTCAGCCTATGCGTGGATCTTAAAAATAAGGGGGCGGTTGGCTGTCTCATCAGTGGTGGATGCCTACCCGACGGCTCGGTCCCCATCAGCAAATTCATCGACGCTATGGCTGAGATTAAGCGAGACCTGGGGCTAACGATGGTGGTGCACACCGGCGTCGTCGACCTCCCCACAGCGAGAAGATTGAGGGAGGCGGGGGTCGACGCTGCCCTAATCGACATCATCGGCTCCGACGAAACGATACAAGAGGTTTATCAACTAAAGGTCAAGGTGGAGGATTACGACAAGGCGTTATGGGCTCTGCATCGGTCGGGAATCCCCCTTGTGCCCCACGTGCTGGTCGGGCTTCACTACGGCGAGCTCAAGGGCGAGTTTCAAGCGCTCAAAATGATTTCAAAGTACTCGCCCTCTGCCGTCATCGTCATCGCCTTGATGCCCATTCGTGGCACGCTCATGGAAAAGGTAGACCTTCCCACGCCAGAAGATATAACGAGGGTGCTGGCAGCCGCTCGATTCCTGCTGCCCAACACGCCCTTGGTTCTTGGATGCATGAGACCGAGGGGTGAACACAAGACGAAGACCGATACGCTGGCAGTGAGGGCGGGAGTCAACGCCATCGCGTTTCCCGCCGAGGAAGCCATTCGAACGGCTGAGTCCATGGGACTAGAAATTACCTTCTCGTCTTTATGCTGTTCGCAAATCTTCCAGGATGTTCAGCTCTAAATGACTAGCTTAGAAGCCGACCACCAGCGATTCGGTGGAGAGCACGCCAGCGACGGCTCGTATTTCGTCAGTGATGATTCGGGAGATTCCCTCGAGGGTGGGCGCCTCCACCTGCACGATTAAGTCGTATCGTCCGAAGACTCCATATACCTTCATCACCCCCTTTATCTTCGCGATTTCCTCCATCGCTGACCTCACAAAGTTTAGGTGTTCTCCTGTTCCAACTCGTATTAAAATAAAAGCCATGGCCATACCGACACACCCCTTTCATCATTAAGGATAGGAAACAAAATTTAACCGTTACTGTTGCCACAATTTATCGTTAAACCTAGGAGGATATGTCCAAGGAGCTTATTCGTGAGTGATGACTTCCTCCCATTCGCTTTGGCAGAGGGTCAGCGCCAACACGATGACCGCGCCGTCGGGCAGAGTTAGGTAGGGGTTTTTCCTCACGTCTAAGAATCGTTCCGACCTAGAGTAGGCGGTGAGGGCTACGTGCTTGTAGAATCGTTGCTCAAGAGGGTGGAAGGTTAGATGGAGCAGACCTCTACCGCCTTCTACTGGAAACCTGCACCTACTAGATACGATTTCGTCCACCTTCTTGATCACGTCAATTACGTTTGCTTGCTCATCCAGCAACAACTCCAGCTCATTACCCACTGCTTTGTTGATGTCTGGTTCTCTCAGGATCAGCCTAACCCTCTTCATCAGCGCATAGTCCTCGAATGTTAGTGGGCGGGCTGGTCTAAAACCCTTTTGAAAGTCACACCATCATCATCTAACAGTTAATCATAAATTTAGAGAAAGCCATATCGAGAGGTTAGGATGGGGCGCGAGTCATGAGGCTTACGACTGATGAGCTGGAGAGGTACGACCGTCAAATTCGGATTAAGGGGCTGGGAAAGACTGGGCAGGTAAAGTTGAAGAAGGCGCGGGTGATGGTGGCGGGTGCGGGTGGGCTGGGTTGTCCTGCCTCGCTGTATCTTGTCGCTGCCGGCGTGGGCTATTTGGCAATCGTGGACAAGGAAACCGTTGAGTTGAGCAACTTGAATCGGCAGGTTTTGCACTGGGGCACTGACGTGGGCAAGTTGAAGAGCGTTTCGGTCATCGAGAAGCTCCATCAGTTAAATCCTGAAGTGAAGGCGGAGGCAATTCCCAAGGTGATCACCACGGAGAATGCTCGAGAACTCGTCAAGGGTTTCACGGTGGTGGTGGACGGCATGGACAACTGGAAAACCCGGTTCATCCTCAATCAGGCTTGCGTACAAGAAAACGTTCCGTTCGTGCACGCAGGGGTCTACTCCCTCTACGGACAAATCACCACGATACTGCCTGGAAAGGGTCCATGCCTCCAATGCATCCTACCCAAAATCCCTCCGGAAGAGGAAAAATTTCCCATCCTAGGCGCCACCGCGGGAACCCTAGCTCTACTGGAGGCGTTAGAAACCATAAAGGTCATCACAGGAATCGGCGAACCCCTAGTGGGGCGCATGATCCACTTCGACGGAGAAGCCATGAGCTTCCAAGAGATCAAGGTGGAAAGAAGAGCCGACTGCCCCGCCTGCGGAAAAACGTCCTGAAACCCGCTTCCACCCATTTTCACCAACCCCTCCAGATATATTCCGAATTTTTGTTCACGCATGACGCAGGTTTTGTGCATCCAAACAGCGCCAAAACCAGACTCCACCCAGCCATCAGAGCCAAAACAAATCCCTTCCGCATGGTGGTGCGCAACAAAATTTCACTTCAGCGCACCAAGAAAACTATTTTTAACTTAACTTGTTGTCCCCGTAGTATAAGCGTGTCTAGTTCTGTCTAGCCTCCCCCCGGGTATAGAGGGTATACAAAAATTTATTCACCAAAAACAATGCACATTTTGAAGGAAACGCAGATGGCTAAACCCGCCGAATAACCCAGAAAAATCACCATCGAATAAAAAGGGGAAGTTAGGGCTTAGCTGCCGCCTTCTCCAACGCCACAACGCCCGGCAACCGCTCTCCCATAAGAAACTCTATCAGGGCACCTCCCGCAGTGCTCACATAGGACATTTTAGACGCCAATCCCAGCTCCTCCACCGCTGCCACCGTGTGGCCTCCACCGACTAAGGAAAACGCCTTTGAGGCAGCGATCGCCTCGAAGATTTCTCGAGTCCCCATGATGAACTCCTTGTTTTCAAAAACTCCCATGGGACCGCTGATCACAATGGATTTTGCGTTGCGTATAACATCGCTATATTTTTTGACGGTTTTTGTTCCAATGTCATAAATAGGACAGTTTGTGGGAAGCTCCTTAACCAGCAGTTCTCTTCTTTTCCCCTCCACCTCGATGGCTACGTCGATGGGGGTTTCAACCTTTTTAGGATATGTATCCGTCAGTTCTTTTATGCCCGGCACCAAGCCCATCAGCTCCTTCTTCTCTAAATATTCCATGTTTGGCTTTCCGAGATCAATGCCCTTAGCTGCTAGGAATAGATGTCCCACGATTCCACCAGTTAATATGCAGTCTGTGATGTCGTTCTTTAACACGTATCGAGATATTTTTAAGGAGTCGTCAGCCTTCGCTCCTCCAAGTATGTGAACGCAAGGCTTCTCCGGAGCCTCCATAACCTTCTTCAACGCCCTAAGCTCCCTCTCCATGATGCGACCGGCAACGCTGGGCAAAATCGCGGTGAACCCTACCATGGAGATGTGGGCTCGATGAGCAGCTGCAAAGGCGTCGTTAACAAACACGTCGGCGAGCGGAGCCAGCTTCTTCACGAACTCGGATTTTGCATGCTCCTCAGGGGTTCCCTTCTTTTGCTCGTCTGGAAAGGTTCGAACATTTTCTAAAACGAGGACCTCTCCGCTCTTCAATTCCTTGATAGCCTTCTGCGTCTTCTCTCCAAAAACGTCTTCCACATATTTCACTGGCTTGCCCAGTGTTTTGCCGAGGATCTCAGCATGTTGCTTCAGCGGGGTGAAGTCGGGGTCGCCTGGTCGACCTTGATGCGCCAAGATTACGATTTTTGCGCCCTTTTCACACAACTCCTTGACGGTTGTTTGTGCATGTGCTCGTATCCTCGTATCGTCGATAATTTTCTTGGTTTCCGGGTCAATGGGTGAATTGAAGTCTACTCTAACTAAGGTCACCTTGTTTTTGAAGTCAAAATCGTCGATCGTTAAAAATTTAGCCATGCTCTCACCTACTCATAAGCAGATGAGTTTTGAGTGTAAAGAGGATTGTTGTGGTAGCGCTGTTTAGAAGCCAGCTTTCTCGCCGATGAGCTCGATCAGCTCTGCCATTCGGCAAGAGAAGCCCCACTCATTGTCGTACCAAGCCAGCACCTTGACTAGGTTGCCACCTGTGATCATGGTGGAGAGGCCGTCGACAACTGCTGAGTACGGGTTATGATTTACATCTATAGATACGATAGGATCCTCGGTGTAGTCTAGAATCCCCTTGAGTTCGTCCTCAGCAGTCCTCTTAAATGCAGCGTTCACCTCTTCTTTTGTGACGTCTTTTTTAAGCACCGCTGTAAGGTCCACTACGGAAACGTTTGGAACCGGAACTCGTAAGGCTATTCCGTCCATTCTTCCCGTGAGTTCTGGCAGTACGAGAGTAGCTGCCACAGCTGCGCCAGTAGTTGTTGGTACGATCGAGAGCGGTGCAGCTCTAGCCCGACGTGGATCCCTATGTACCAAGTCTACGAGCCTTTGGTCGCTGGTGTAGGCATGCGCTGTCATCATAAGTCCGGCTCTCAAGCCAAAGTTATCGTTTAACACCTTGGCTACGGGTGCTACACAATTGGTTGTGCAGGAGGCGTTAGAGAGTATGTTGTGTTTCTCATGATCGTACTTGTCTTCGTTAACGCCTAAGACTATAGTTATGTCGGGGTTTTTGGCTGGAGCAGAAATCAGTACTTTTTTGGCTCCTGCTTGTAGGTGTTTGGAAGCACTTTCTCTATCAGTGAACAAACCAGTGGATTCCACTGCCAAGTAAACGTCTAGGTCTTTCCAAGGCAGCTGAGCTGGGTCACGCTGGCTCAGGACTTGTACTCGTTTTCCGTCTACAATTAGGGCGTCTTTTTCAACCTCCACATTGAAAGGTGGTCTACCGTGCACTGAATCGTACTTTAAAAGGTGTGCCAATGTTTTAGCGTCGGTTATATCGTTTACCGCCACAAAGTCGATGTTGGATTTTCTCTCCATCGCCGCTCTGTACAGAAGTCTTCCTATTCTGCCAAATCCGTTTATAGCCACTCTTATTGCCATTTAAACCACCATTTTACTCTTTAATTATTTTTTCATTTAATTAACTTTCCTACATTTATGTCTTTTACGTGTTTAAAATTGGCGGGTCATAGTCTTATATGGGCAATTTCAGCGTTTTACCGAAGCTTCATGAGGACGGTTTCCGCAGCGAGGACCATAGGTTCCCATGTTTCTGATAGGGGCGGCGCATAACAAGTGTCCGTTTTTACTAATTCTCGGACAGTCATCTGCTTTTGTATGGCAAAGGATAATGCGTTTATGCGCTGGGTTACCTCCTCCCCGCCGACGATTTGCCCGCCAACGATTCTTTGTGTTTCCTTTTCCACAATGATCTTTACCCTTATTGGCTGGGCTCCCGGATAGTATTCAGCTCTAGTTTTTGATGTTATGCTTCCTGTGACGGTCGCGATTCCAGCTCGATTTGCAAAGAATTCCGTTAAACCAGTGGCGCCAACTTCAAAGTCAAACATCTTGGAGACAGCGGAGCCGAGGACTCCTGGAAATATGGCGTATCCCCCGGCAGCGTTAATTCCCGCTACCTTTCCTTGCTTTACAGCGGTTGTTCCAAGCTGACTTAACGTGGGCCTTTGGGTGATCAAGCTTATAGATTCGGCGCAGTCTCCTGCCGCATAAACGTCCTTAACGCTGGTTTCCATCCTCATGTTTACTTTTATACCTCTGGTTTCACCGATGGCTATGCTGGCTTTTTGAGCCAGTTCATTGTTAATCCTTATGCCGGTTGCTACCACTACAAAGTCGGCTGGGATTTCCTCCCCAGCAACTGAGACTCCAGCGACTTTTTCGGTTCCGAGGATTTCATCCACGGCGCGTCCCACAATGATTCTCAAGCCTTTCTCTTCGAGCATGCCATGAACCATTTTAGCCATGTCTTCATCTAGCATTACGGGGAGAACATAGGGGAGGAGCTCTACAACCGTGGTTTTTAATCCTCGCTCAGCTAGGGCAACAGCGGTTTCGAGGCCGATTAAGCCCGCTCCTACAACTACCGCTGACTTTGCCTTTTTGATGGCTTGGTCAATTCTTTCTCCATCTTCAAGGGTGCGAACCACGTATACTCCTTGCTTTTCTCGGCCCTTTATTGGCGGTATAAATGGGGAGGCACCCGTGGCGATGATCAAGCTATCGTATGGAAGTGTTTCCTGTTTTCCGGTCTTGTCTTGTATATCGATGGTTTTGGCTTCTTTATTGATGTTGGTTGCGGTGGTTTCTAGTTTAAGGTTGAGTTTCATCATGCGATAGTAGGTTGATGGGAAAACCACTAGGTCTTCGAAGCGGGGTATGTGTCCTCCTAGTACGAAGGGGATTCCGCATCGTGAGTATCCTGCTCTTTTCTCGGTGGTGATGAGGGTGATTTCGGCGGTTCTGTCGGTTTTTCTTGCGGCTGAGGCTGCGTCAATGGCTGCGGCGTGGGCTCCGATGATGAGGATGCGTTTGGGCATTTTTAGCCTTCCTTGATGATTTCCTTGTGCCATTCCACGGCTTTTTCGAAGTCCATGAGTTCTTTCAGTTCCTTGTCGAGGTTGGTAGGGGATAGGATGAGGATCCATCCTTGGCCGTAGGGGTCTTCGTTGAGGAGTTCTGGTCGGTTTTTTACTTCTTCGTTGATTTGTTCGATGGTTCCGCTTAAGGGGGCGATGAGGTCGGATACGGCTTTTACGGATTCAACGGTTCCGAAGGGTTGGTTTTGGGTGAGGTTTTCTCCTGGGTTGGGGAGTTCGATGAAGACGATTTCTCGGAGTTGTTTTTGGGCGTAGTCGGTTATGCCTAGTTTGGCTTTTCCGTTTTCCACTTTAACCCAGAAGTATTCTTTGGAGTAGTGGAGTCCTTCAACTATTTCGTAGTCGTTTACTTTTACCATGCTTTCACCTCTTGACTAGCATATTTTGTGCTTGTTCGTTTTAAAATTAACGATGATTTGTTTGTGAAAATTCTTTCTTGGTGGTGCGCTGACTAGAATTTTCCTCACCACCACCATGCTGAGGCTGAAGGGTTTGTTCTGGGTTCTGAAGGCTTGGAGGAGTCTGGTTTTGGGGCTGTTTGGGTGTGCAAGATGGTGCGTCTTGCGTGAAGAAAATTTAGACTAGTCTACCCGGGGGGGTCTTGTTTTATGAGGTAAAATGCTATTGCTTATAACTGTTACGTGCGATAGAATGTGTACATGACTATCTGTGCTTTGAGGGTGTTTGCGATGGAGCCTACGCTGGGTGATTTGATTAAGCGCGGTGAAAACAGCCCCTACTATAGGCTTTTAAGCATGAAAATTGAGGAAGTGAAGGATGGTTATGCTCGTTTAACTATGAACGTTGAGGAGAAGCATCTTCAGTTTTTAGGTTCGGTTCATGGAGGAGCCATATCCAGCCTAGCCGACTCAGCTGCTGCCTGGGCAACGGTAGGTTCAACCGATTTGAAGGGTGCTCCATTAACAGTGGAGATGAAAATCAACTTCCTGCTGGCTGTGGAGTCGGGTCAGCTGACCGCGGAAGCCCGAAGCATACACAGAGGCTTTAGGATATCTGTGTGTGACGTGGAGGTGAAGGATGATCAAGGGCGTTTAGTGGCGAAAAGCCTCGTAACCTACTACCTACGAAAAGAGAGTTAGTAACGAGGGGTCGAGTTTTAGAGGATTCGCACTGCGCCATATGTAGAAGATTTATTACTAAAGAAAGTAATATTCCATTCACAAAGGATGTTGGAGGGAGGATGAAAATGATTCCGAAGGTCGACGAGGAGTTTCATCCAGACATTAGCATGAAGAATCTCTATTACATTTATCTAGCGCTGGGAGTTACCGTTTTTTATCTTTCATGGATGATTCCCGCTATAGTGGCTGCCTTTCTGTTTTTGCCCTCAAACCGTGCGTTCGTTATCACGGCGGCTCTGCTTTCACCATTGCTGGTAGCCGTCTTGTTCACAGCCTTTTGGGTTCCAAATTACTATTCTTCTATTAGATACGCTTTCACAAGCACTGAAGTTGTTGTTGAGAAGGGAGTCTACTGGAAGAGAAAGAGCTTTGTACCCTACAACCGCATCACGAACATCGACATTGTTCAAGGTCCCATAGCCAGACACTTTGGATTAGGCACCGTCAAGATACAAACGGCTGGATATTCAGCAGGCGGCGGAGGAACAACTCATGTTGCAGAAGCAGTATTGCTTAATGTTAAAAACTTCGAGGAACTAAAAGATACGATCATGAACTTCGTGAGAAAACTTAAACCTATGGCAGTGGAGGCAGAGGCAGAAGTTGTCACTCCAGAAAGCATCAGCCAACAAATCCTAAACGAGCTCAGAAAAATTCGAGAGATTTTAGAAGAAAGTTAAGGGTTCTTGAAATTATGGTAGCGGGGGGTAGATTTGAACTACCGTTAGAGGCAGCCTGACACAACTGCTATCTCTGGGTCTCTTAGGCTGTTAGCTTATGAGCCCAGCGGGTTAACCTGGCTACCCCACCCGTGCAGGAGGAGTTTTCCTCTCGCTGCGGTTTCGCCCCGCCACATTGAATTGTGAGACAAGGGTTTCTTAAATGTTTTTATACGTGGGTTGCGACTGAGTTAGCGAAAAGCCTATAGTCGTTAATATTTAGTTACGGTTGGTGCTCGGATGGATAAGCCGTACTTTCGATCTTTGTTTCGTCCAGAGGTGGAGAAGCCCGTGTTTGTGGAGGGGCTCCCCGGATTCGGGAATGTGGGCAAGATCGCTGCACGACTCTTCATCGAGTTTACCCACGCTAAGCGCTTCGCTGAACTGTATTCGCCCTCGTTTCCCGACTATGTGATGGTAAATGCAAACGGGATTTGCCGTCCTCCCCGTCACGAGTTTTACACGTCTTCGGTGGAGAAAAAGCATTTCATCATCTTAACCGGAGACGCGCAGCCCTCTGTCGAGGATGTGGTAGCACACTATGAGGTGTGTGGTGAAATTCTGAAATTTGCAGAGGGATACGGATGTAACTTCATCGTGACGATGGGTGGAGTGCCCATGCCACGTCCCGCTGGAGAGGTCTACGTGGCCGCCACCTCCCTCAAACTCGCTGAAGAGATTGCGGAGAAGGGCGCCATAGTCTATGGAAGGGGGAAGATTATGGGTGCCTCCGGTCTCTTGTTAGGACTCGCAAAAAGCCGCGGGTGGGAAGGCGCCTGCCTGTTGGGTGCAACCACCGGGGTTAGGGCCGACCGAGGAGCCGGCTTTTCTGTCTTCAAATTTCTCACGAAAACTCTGGGAATAGAGAGGGCTGAGTCCTGAGGGAAGATCGATGGAAAGGCTCACTAAAGCCACGCTAACGCTACTCGCGGCTTTACTTACGTTCGGAGGACCCACATACCTACTATACCTTCTTAAACGATTCGCAATTCCTTATCCTTTGCTCGCGCTTCTTGGCTTAGCCTCCCTCATCACCGGTATTATGCTCTTTATGCACTTGTTTACGAGGGAGGAAGAAACTGGGGCTTCTAGCTAACGTTTCCCCTCTGCCTTTATGACCCCCAGTCTTTCACGTATGATTTGGTTGGCTAGCTGCGGATCCGCCTTTCCCTTCGTTGCTCTCATGACCTGCCCCACGAGGAAGTGAACCGCCCTTTCTTCGATGAGGGCATCCTCAACCGCCTTTGGGTTCTCGTCGAAAACTTGGTCCACCATTCTCTCAAGCATCTCACGAGAGGTTATCTTTATTAGACCCTCCTCTTCAACGATCCGCCGAGGGTGTTGTCCTGTTAAGACGATTTTAGGAAGAATTTGCTTACCAATTTTTCCGCTTATCACTCCTTCGTCGATGAGCTGGATCATCTCAACCAGACGTTCCGGGGTGATTTTAGATTCGGAAAGCTCGAGGTTGCCTTCATAAAGGCACCGTAGAAGGTCGCTCATCATCCAGTTGCTGATCTCCTTGGGTTTATTGTACAATTCAACGCATCTTTCGAAAAAGTCGGCGAGCGCCTTATCACCCACCAAAACCTCCGCGTCGTAGCGGGGAAGACCATAACTCAACATGAAACGTCGTATTCGAGCCTCTGGCAGCTCTGGCATCCAAGCCCTAACTTCTTCGATGAAATCTTTGGTGATCACGATTGGGACGAGGTCCGGCTCGGGAAAGTATCGATAGTCGTGTTCTTCTTCCTTGGTGCGGAGAGTGATGGTTATCCGGCGTACCTCGTCCCAGTGTCTGGTTTCCCGCTCAACCGCCAGCCCCTTTTCCAACAAGTCCTCTTGTCTCATGATCTCAAAGGATAGGGCGCGCTCCACCTCCTTGAAGGAGGAGATGTTCTTGACCTCAACCCTGGTTCCGCCGGTGAGGGAGATATTGGCGTCGCATCGCATCGCACCCTCCAAGCTGCCGTCACAAATTTCTAGATGCTCCAGTATAGATCGCAACTTTTGAAGAAAGATTCTCGCCTCTTTCGGAGAGGTTAGGTCTGGCTCAGTTACGATTTCTAGTAGGGCAATTCCTGCTCTGTTATAGTCCACGAGGGTGTAGGGCGATTGATCGATGGGTCCGAGGTGAACCAGCCTACCTGGGTCCTCCTCCAGATGAACCCGGCTAATTTTAACCTTCTTCCGCTTTCCATCCACCTCTATGTGGAGATAACCGTCAACGGCGAGAGGAACCCCACCAGCGCGATCATACTGGGAGATTTGAAAGTTCTTAGGCATATCAGGGTAGTAGTAGTTTTTCCGGAAGAAGAGCATGCGTTCAGATATCTTGCAGTTTAAGGCTAAGGCAGCCATGATTGCACACTCAACCGCCTTCCTGTTGAGCACAGGAAGGGAGCCGGGAACTCCAAGACAAACTGGACAAACCAACGTGTTTGGATCCTTGCCACGATAACCCGACGAGCAACCGCAAAAAAGCTTGGTTTTTAGACTAGTCAACTGACTATGAATTTCAAGTCCTACTATAACACCTTGGTGAGTGTTAGACACCTAAATAGCCTCGTTTCGGGTTTTTAGCTTTTTTAAGCTTGCGCTTGGATGGGTTCCCCGCCAAAAAATTAGATAGGGAACAGGAATAATTAAGGGTTAGGTTTTTAAGCAACATTAAAGTTACGGTCATCTGATTAGAGGGAGAGAATACTCACCTCCTAAAAGGTGTAGAGTTGCGTTGGGCTGCAATTCTAATTTTTCTTCTTCTAACTCCAATTCCGAAAAATTAATAGTGCTAGGCTTTTAATAAGTTTTCAAAACTCTGCTCATCCTATCTTTTTCTTAGGAGTTTTATGTTCCCACATACTTAATGATGTCCGGATACACTCTTAGCGTTCTAGATTGTAGATACTAATTATTAATAATTAAATTTTAAATGCGAATACGTTAACATTTTAAAGAAGGGAGAGAGAAGGTGAGAACGTGAAGGGAAAAATTCCTATTTTGTTGTTTGCAATGGTGGCATTGATACTTGCTCCAATGCATGTGGCTGCATCTCCGCTGGAGGCGAATCGTGGATGGATTGGCTACGGCCTATACTTTAGTGTGGAGGCTCCGAAAGAGGCAAAGGTTGGAGAATTTATAACAGTGGTTTTCAAATTTCAGGCAAAATATGATATGCACATAGCCCAATTGTCTGTGTCACTCTCTGGAGCAGCAGACTACTCAAGAACCATTATTATTGATGCGGACATCAAAAGAGATACATTGATAATTGATACGGCCATAGTGAAGCTTACTGCAGAAAACGTGACCTCTTGCTCAATTAAAGCAGAGTATAACTACTATGACTTCTACTTGGGCATGCGCTACTACGAGTATGGTGATCTAACCATCGATATTACTTGGGCAAGATACACTACGTACGATGAACTCTTAGCAAAATACAACGATTTGAAAGCAAAATATGATCAACTAAAAACGGTATACGATGAGCTCTTAGCCAAATACAACGATTTGACAACAAACTACGACTCTTTGAAGTCAAAGCATGACACTCTTGAAAAGGCCTATGCTTCCCTAAACTCCAGTTACACGACTTTGCAAGGAGACTACAAATCCTTGAACTCCAGCTACACGTCTTTGCAACGAGACTACAAATCCTTGAACTCGAGTTATACCTCTTTGCAAGCCGATTATAATTCTCTGAAGGCTAGCCGCGACTCACTTCAAGCAAGCTATAACTCTTTGCAAGCTAAATACAACGATTTAGAATCAAAGTATAAGGCAAGCATGGACGAATTAAGTACAACTAGAAACTTGATGTACGTCTTCATAATAACGACAATAGTCTTCATAGGAACAACAGTCTACATTGCAGCTAAAAAGCCAAAGCCTCCTACTTAACATCCCTCTCTTTTTATCCAAACCATCTATTGCTTATGCTTCATCATCTGTTAGGATGTTTGTTGTGCAATTTTCACTTCATGCATAACCATTACGTTCACTTCAATGAAGGCTTTCGATCCTTATATGTTGTGTTCTTCTCGAAGGTATACGCCACCTGCAACATTAAGTCTTCACGAAATGGAGCAGCCATAATTTGCACTCCAATCGGCAGAGCACCAGCGAAGCCGCATGGAATCGATATTGCAGGCAGTCCCGCTAGGTTTGCAGGCACCGTATCGATGTCACACATGTAGAGAGCAAGAGGGTTCTGAATCTTCTCTCCAATCTTAAAGGGAGGAATTGGCATCGTGGGGCCTATTAGGACATGAAATTTTCGGAAGGCAGTCTCGAAGTCTCGTCGAATCAACGTTCGAACTTTAAGAGCCTTTAGATAATACTTGTGGTAATAGCCGGCTGACAAAGCGTAGGTGCCGAGAATGATGCGTCTCCTCACTTCGTCTCCAAACCCGATTCGTCTATTTTTGGAATACACGGTGGACCAGTCCATGTCGTCGTGATCGATTCGATATCCATAACGTAGGCCATCGTATCTCGCCAAGTTAGAACTAGCCTCAGACATGGCGATGATGTAGTAGGCGGGAAGGGCATATTCCAAACTAGGAAGAGAGAACTCCTCATACGAGGCGCCTAAATCTTCTAGTTTATGGACGGCTTCCCAAACCCACTTTTCAACGTCCTCACTCGTTCCTTCACCGAAGAATTCTCTAGGCACACCAATTTTGAACCCTTCGACGCTGTCCTTGAGGAAAACTGTATAATTTTTAGGCGGCATCCTCACGGATGTGCTATCTTTAGGATCATAGCCAGCGATAACGCTGAGAAATAGGGCGCAATCATAAACGTTTTTTGCCATCGGACCAATCTGCTCAAGACTGTTGGCATATGCAACCAACCCGTAGCGGCTAACCAAGCCATAAGTTGGCTTGATGCCCACCACAGAACAGTAGCTGGCGGGACAGCGTATGGAACCCCCAGTGTCGGCACCAAAAGCCAAGGTGGTCTCCTCAGCGGCAAGAGCCGCTCCACTCCCACCCGAGGATCCGCCGGGAACCCTGGAAAGGTCCCATGGGTTGTATGTGGGGCCGAGAAAACCGGTTTCTGTGGACGACCCCATGGCGAACTCATCCATGTTCGTTTTTCCGACGATAACGGCGTCTTCCATTTGAATTTTCTCGATAACCGTCGCGTCATACGGCGGAACAAAGTTCTCGAGCATCCGTGACGAACAGGTGGTGCGAATGTCCTTCGTGCAAATGCTGTCCTTCACTGCTACAGCAACGCCAGCGAGTCTTCCAACGGGTTTTCCCCTCAAAGCCCTTTCGTCGATCTCCTTAGCCCTTTGGAGCGCCTCGTCCTCGATAAGAGTGACGAAGGCATGAACCCGACTTTCCGCCTCCTGAATCCTTTCAAAAATCGATGAGATGTACTCCTCCACAGTCGTTTCTTTATCACGTACTTTTTCCACGACTTCTTTCGCGGCTAGTTCATACAGCCTAGGCATGAGGCTCGCTCCTTAAACGATTCGGGGAGCTTTCAGAAACTGCTTTTCCTTCTTGGGCGCGTTCTTAAGAGCCTCCTCTACGGAAAGGGAGGACAAAACATCGTCCTCTCGGTAGACGTCCACGAGATCTAAAACGTGATAGGTCGGCGGCACCTCCTCAGTTTCCACTTCGTCGATTTTTTCAAAATAATCAAGGATGTTATTAAACTGCTCCGTGAAGAGACCTTTCTCTTCCTCAGAAAGCTCGATACGAGCCAGCCACGCGATGTGCTCAACCTCATCCTTGGATATGCGACGCTTCTTCATGATAAGCCCTTCTAATAAGAAAACGAAAGCTTCATTTAAAGATTTTATAAAGAGTTTCCTTCAAATGCGTATACTCAAGATCATAAGGTACAAGGTTCCAGAAGTCGTCGGATAGGTCTTAGCTAAGGTTCTATTTGGACCTTACGCTTCGGGATAAATGATCTTCTTTTTGCTTACTCATCCTTGTCAGAACGTCTACTTAGATTAGTAGCGATCATTTTCTTCAAAATCATTTCGCGATCGTTAACATTATTAAAATGCTCTTCAAGCTGTTCAAGACTTTTACAGTATTCACCAAACATCGCAAGGAACTCCTGACCTTTACTCGTAAGCCTGTAACAGTCTGCATCATCGAAGCTGACCAGGCCCGCTTTAATCACGTCAGCCAAGTATTGGGTTAGAAGCTTATAGCTTAAGTTGGCTTGATACATAATCTGTGTCTTCTTAGCACCTCCTCTAACCACCGATAGCACATCTGCTATAATCTGTAGTTTACTTCGATACTTACCCATCGATTATTCCCTCAAAGAAATGGCATTTTGTAAAGAGTTTTGTCATCATCACGTATTTAAAATGATTAGAAAAGATGTTCTAGGCTTTAATTCTAGAACAGCTTAAAACATTTTATAAAAATATTGCTCATAATTGTTATAACTCTTCCACACATTAATTATACCATTCATACAGGAAGCGGTGAGCGTGCCACCAATCGATGAAATTTTAGAGGTTCTGAAAGACGGGAAATGGCACAATCTAAGCGAGATCGTAGGGAAATTCCAACTTCATGAGTTCAGGGTTGGAATAATTATGAGCTTCCTAGCGGAATGCAACTTCATCGATTTGGACACGCAGCGTCAAAAAGTAAAACTCACCCACTCAGTGCTCAACTTCCTCCAGAAAATTCAACGCATCGAAAGAGAGGAGTCTTAAACAGTTAGAAGGGCTCTAAGGTTTTGATAGGTCTGAAGGAAGGCTTGCCCCTTCGCCGTAGTTTCGAAAAGTTTCGTCTCATTACTCCCTGTTTCTAGGACAGCCCTTAAAAACCCTCTTTCGACAAGAAGGTCCAGGTAGGCTTGGATCTGCCGATAGCTAAGGTTACATCTATACATGACGTGGGTTTTCCTCGACCCCCCAACCGATACGCGCAGGATGTCTGCGATGATGTCTATCCGGCTACGGTGCATGAAGCTAAACTCCTTCTCAACCTGGACCAAACGAGACACCAAGAAGTGTATTTATGTTTTACAGATTTTCATATTTGTGATAGATATTTCTTTATATTTAAACCTAAAAGACAAAAAGCATACAATAAAGGAAAGTATAGAATAAAATTTTATAATGTTCTTTTCATCCTAGAAGAATAAAAAATTTTCTAGAATTTTCTAGAATTTTATTCTGGAAGATTTTCTAGTCTCTTTCAGCAAAATAACAAATATTAAGCATTGGGATTTAAGATTAGGCAATTCTAAAATACTTTTTGTTGAAATAAACTAAAAATGGGGAAATATGAATCTCCTTGATGCGCTCATCGGCTGGCTCTTGCACTTGTTTTATCGATTATGGTATCCCACCATCCTTACTATAGGGTTTAGTAACCCTGTAACCTTAGCCTTCATCACCATTCACAACGTGCTTTCTGTGAGCTACCTCTGGCTTATGACCGCTGTCGGCTATTTGCTGTGGTGCAGAAAAGGCTGGTTATTCCCCTTTGCGATATCCATACTATGGACGTTGATTGGGGTTCTTTTCTTCGGGGCTTGCTGGCAGCGTTGCGGCTTAAACGTTGCCTTTACCGCCATCTTCACACATGGATGGTTGGAACTCGCCGCTATTTTCTACTGGATCAACAGCTTGCGAAAAGCTTGCCTCAACTGTCATATCAGCTTTCAAAACAATTGGTCAACATGGAGAGACTGGCTAGTCTCCCTTCTAAGTCCGGCAAAATTGTTCCATATCATGAATGAAGATGTCAAGAAAGCGTGGTGTCTGATAATTAGGGTGCTAAACGGGTCGTGGAACCAACTGAGACAAAGCTTTCTCTTCGTCTCACTTCTAATTTTTGCCGCAGCCTTCGTCGAAACCTACATCACGCCCATCATAGTGTTATCGCTTCTGAGCTAAGTCCTCCTTATTTATAATTGACAGACTTGTCAGGAACCTGCTTTAAATACGGTGCGAAGGGCGGTTTTGATGACGGTGTTTAGGTTTTAGGAGACTAGACGTAGAAGCCTTTACAAGGTCTTAGGTTTAATGCAGAATTTGCGAGAAAAAACAGAGGGAAGAGAGGGCAATTGCCGGGGTTTTCACGTTAGGTTAAGTCATCGTATATCGTGTTGTGATCAACGTTCTTCTCCGTGAAGATGCTGAGGCGATGATCGCCGAATATCAGCAACAGCATCTTTGTATCTCCGCCCTCGAGAACAATGGTGTTGACATCGCCGAGGTTGAATGTGTTTGATAGGTATTCTCCGGATTCACGCACCGTGGCAGACAATGCTGCATACTCGATTGTTTTAGTGGGGTCCCTAAGGTCTACTGAGGCAGAGGTCGAATCCCTATAGATGTACCCGATGACTCCTTCTCTGGCCTTGATCTTTTCTAGAGCTGCGCTTAGGTTTTCAATTTTTCGAGGTTTTCTTTTAGAAGGCATGAGGATCCGTCAGCTTTGCTGATTCAACTTATATTCTGACCTCTTTCAAGGTCGGCCAGAGGGATGCCGCCGCTTGAGGTGCGATCGGTTTGACTCTCACTAGCTCTCCCGTTTTCACTTCAAGTGTCTGGCAGGTCTTTTTGGGGATTCTTATTAGTCCCTTTCCCTCCATCTTTGAATCATTGATCGCCTTCACTTTGCATTGAGCCGTCTTTCCGCTAAAGGCTTCTATTTCAACCTTGTTGATGTCCTGTCCATCGAAAAGCTCGGACCACTGCTTCAGGATTTCCTGGTGGACTTCTACGGTGTCGGCGGTAAACCTTGCCTTAAACCCGCTAAGAGTGTCCACTGTAAGCTGTTGTGGAGGTACAAATTTGAGGGGGGTAGGGAGGATGCTTTCTAGCAGCTTTAGGATTGTTGGAACGATCACGCGTGTGATGGAACACAGGTAGGCTATGTTCGCGTCCTTAGAAGTTATCGTGGCCAGGTACATGTTTTCGAGGTAGGAAATGTGGACCTTTCCTTTGTCTCCATCGATGAGTAAGGTGTCGAGGCCTCCAACTACGTCTGCCTTTTCGGCTACGCTTTGGAATGAGCGTGCCGCCTTTTCCATCGTTGTGTTGTCGGCGCGAGCATCTCCTGCCACTACTATGCCGTCTTTTGTGAAAACGAAAGAGCAGCTAACTTCGGGGCAGATGGCTCTGATTTCATTTAGACTGTTCCTTAGGGCAGCCGCGAATACGTCCTTGCTCATCTCCCTCGCCCCTTCTTTGAGCGGCTTTAAAAGAGCCTGAGTAGGATTCTCTTTGGCACTCCGTCTTCTTCCAGCACTAGATACTTGATCCCTTCAGAGTTTCCGATCTGATCCATCCATTTTAGTGCTTCACGAGTCTTCTGCAAAACTAAGAGTCTGTCCTGCTGGCTTCGAACCGCCTCCTCGAAAGCAGTTAACTCATGGAACGGGGTGGCTTCTAACACCACGTTGAGGTCGCCGATCGTCACCTCGCCGAGGGTTTCTTGAGTGGCCTTTTTGCCAGCCAACTTATAGACCACTTCTCGAATCTTCTTGGACTTCTCCGCTAGTGTGCGAATTTCATCGAGCCTGCGGAGGTACTCGCCCAGCGTACTCTTGGTTCGAGATATCTCGTCCTCTAAGGTCTTAGCTAGTTCTCCCGCGGAATCGTATGTTTTCATCTCCACAACCAATGCAAACACCTCCAAGGATAAATAAAGAAGGGTGGATTGTTTCTCCTACCCTACCCCCACTCTCAAAGTGGACGTTTCCGCTACGTCTACGAAGGCGCCACAGCTGTGTACAGGAACTTGTTGTTGTTTGCTGTGATTACCGCTATCTCGTATTTTGTTCCAGCAGTCCAAGTGTAGGTTATTGAGAGAGTCGCTCCAACTCCCGGATCTATAGTAGCTGAGGGAGATGCAGTGAAGGTTGCCGACTGTCCATTTATCGTTACGGTTCTTATATTGACTTTTGCAGTTCCAGTGTTATTAACAACTACTGTTATGGTACCTGTGCCCCAAGACACGCTGGTGAATTTTAGTTCTTCTGTTCCCATGAAGGTGAATGTTAGTGCTCCCATCCACGCTGCGACGGCGATGCTGACGGCGACAGTCACTGCAATCAAGATGATCGCTGCAACCACTGGGCTCAGCGCCTTCCTACTTCGGAATAGCTTCCTCATTTTCTATCGTATCCCTCCTTTTGTTTCGCTATAAGAATAACACAATATTAAGATTTAAATCTTACGACTCAATACACCGTATTTGTTAAAGAAACGTATCTGCTAACGCGCAGTCTCCTACGCAACTGCCTCGAAGAACTCTAAGAGGAGCCTTGCGACCTTCTCACCGAGCTCGGTCTTTAGGTAGTACTTCTTTAGGGGGTCGATGCGCACGCTTTTGGCTAGGCCTAGGTCTTCGATCTCCATCATCCTAGCTCGGAAGGTTCCGTCGCTGATGGTGAGTCCCAGCTTTTGCATGAACTCCTTGGCGTCTTTCCACCGGCCCTTGTCCAGGTGCAGAAGCAGGATGCAGTCGATGGCATGGTCCTTCTCCAGCATCGATTTGAGGGCGGAAAGCCTTTTCTCGGTGAGAATTCGTCTCACGGTTTCTTCTGTCGCCAATTCTGCAACCTTCTCTTAAGATATTTTAAGCTGGAAACATTTAACTTTATATTACGATTTCTGACATAATTCTTGCTACATAATGCTTGGGACTCGGTACGCTTCCTCCTCTTTTATGCTGTGAAGTTTCTTTGGCTCCAACTTAGTAAGATTATGTTTTCGTAAGACACAAGATTTAATAGATAGAAGGTCGAAATCATATTAAATAGGGAAGGTTATGCCATCTCTGACCAGACTAAAAACTCTCTTCGGGCTTAGGAAAAAGCGAAAGGAGGTTCCTCCTCCACCGCCGCCCCTACCGCTCCCAAAGGGCTACAACATCATCGAGAGAAGCTCTCTGTATGAACCCTATGTTTACGCCGTTATCGTACAAAACTCAGCAACGGGAGAGTTCAAATACGTTCTAGACGAGCTCCAGCTCGATCCCTTTGAGCGGGAGATATACGACCGAATCTTAGAAATTCTACTATCCGAGATTCAGTCACCAAGAGAGGAGATTAAGGACCCTAGAGAGTTCTTCGACGCTGAATCGAAAAAAATTATCGAAAAATATCGTATTACTCTAGGCTGGCTACCCGACGTATCCTGGTCCAAAATTCAATATCATGCAGAACGTGACATTGTAGGGTTCGGTCAGATCGATGCGTTGATGCGGGACCCAAACATTGAGGACATCTCTTGCGACGGTGTGAACAAGCCGGTATACGTTTGGCATAGAAAGTATGAGAACCTTGAGACGAACCTTGTATTTCAGAAGGATGAAGCCCTAGACAACCTCATAGTTAAGTTAGTTCACATGAGCGGGAAACATGTTAGCTCAGCCTTCCCGATAGCTGACGCTTCTCTGCCAGGTAAACATAGACTCGCTGTGTGCTACAGACGTGAGGTAACTCCCTTCGGGACAACTTTCACCATCAGGAAGTTTCGTGAGGACCCGTACTCCATCATCGATTTGATCAACCTCGGAACCTTATCTGAAGAAGTAGCGGCATATTTCTGGGTATGCCTAGACAACAGAGCTTCCATCATGGTGTTGGGCGGAACTGCGGCGGGCAAGACCACCGCTCTAAACGCGCTAGCTTGCCTCATTAAGCCCGGAAGTAAGATCGTTACAATTGAGGAGACTGCTGAACTCAACTTACCCCATGAAAACTGGGTTTCCCTTATCTCAAGGCAAAGCTATGGTCTTGGAGAGAACAGGAGCGGGGAAGTATCGCTCTTTGACTTAGTCAAAGCTTCAATGAGACATCGTCCAGACTATCTGGTCGTCGGCGAAGTTCGAGGCAACGAAGCCTATGTTCTGTTTCAAGCGTTAGCGACAGGCCACGGTGGCATGTGCACAATGCACGCAGAAAGCCTTGACTCAGCGGTTAAACGTTTAACTCAGAGACCCATGGATATTGCGCCAGCGTATATACCTCTCATGAATATCGTTGGGATCATTCAAAGGGTTCATCTGCCCAAAGCTGGTGAAATGAAAGCCTATAGAAGGATAACCTCCGTGGAAGAGATCGCTGATTATGAAAATTACAAAAGGGTATTTAGGTGGAGACCAATCGAAGACGACTTTAACTCCTCAGTAGACAAGGGGCTTATGCTTCCCACCATATCAAAACGCCTGGGTGTCGACCAGCAAGATCTGATTGAGGAAATACAACGTCGAAAAGATGTATTGAGTTGGATGCGAAAGCATAACATACGAAGCTACCGAGATGTCGCAGCGGTCATAACCGAATACTACTCTAGGCCGAAAGAATTTTATGAAAAGAAGGTGGAAGCGGTTGCCTCTGCTAAGTAGCCTCGAGGGCTGGTCCTATCGCCTCTTTGGACGCATCGCACCCAAATTCTTAAGAAACGTCTTCGAATTCAAGGATGACCTAAAAAAAGCAGGAATCAAAATCTACCCCGAAACATACATTTCCCTAATGTTTTTTTTGACCCTTCTAACTCTACCTGTCACTGTTACAGCACTTGTTCTTTTGTATTTCTTTAAGTGGATTCCTCTCGTCGTGTTGGTTCCCACGCCCATATTCGTCATGATAGCGTTTATAGTTACGCCGATGTCGAGGGCTAGCGAGAGATCCGGCAACCTGGAGAGAGAAATGCCCTTTGCAGCGGCGTACGTGAGTGTCATGGCTACGGGCGGCATCTCACCTTACATGAGCATTAAGAGGCTCTCTAACGTTGATCTGATGCCTGCGATGTGTAAGGAAGCCAAGGAGATGATTAAGGACGTGGAGGTTTTCGGCTTGGACCCGTTATCTGCGTTAGAAAAGGCGGCTAAATCGAATCCTTTAGACACTTTCCGAGATTTTGTTTCGGGATACGCCTCAACCGTCATAACAGGAGGTGACGTTACACATTTTCTTGAAGTGAAAACGCAGGACATCTTCAAAAGTCGGTCCGCGAGGATTAAAGTTGCCGCCGAGCGCCTCGGAATGCTCTTAGAATCTTTTATAATCATAATGGTTCTCATGTCCCTCTGTTTCTACATTTTGTTTAGCGTGGAGTCCATATACAGCGTTGGCATTTCAATGTTTTCCGGCATGATCCTATACACGTACGTTTTCACTCCACTCCTTTCAATTGTCTTCATCTACCTTGCTCATGGAATGCAGCCTAAGACTCCAATCACCGATTGGCGACCATACAAAGTCTACGGTCTCTGTTCACTGGTAGCTGTGTTGGTTTTTCTTGTACTCAATGGCTTCTTTGGATTGATTCAAGTGCCCTCCCTTGATGCTTTTAAAGGTATCGTTGACATGCCCACCGCCGTCGTTATCGCACTTGTTATCTCTACTGCACCCCCCGCCTTCATTTGCGGCAGGATTTCAAGAAGAAGAACCAGTATTGAGCGGGGAATCGCTAACTTTCTTCGAGATTTAACCGAGGTCAGAAAAACTGGTCTATCCCCGGAAAAATGCGTTGAGAGCCTTTCAAAACGTGAATATGGCGAGTTCGGCAAGGAGCTAGAAAAGATATCATCTCAGATTTCTTGGGGCGTCCCGTTAAGGCGGGTTTTCATGGACTTCGTCAAACGCACCAGGAGTTGGATATCTCAGATTGTGATATTCCTACTGGTAGAGGCTATTGATGTGGGCGGTGGTACCATCGGAATGATCGAATCGCTCGCAAGGTTCAACCAAATGACTCAGGAAGTGGAAAAAGAGAAGAAGATGAGCGTTCGACCGTACATTATAATCCCCTACTTCTCTGCGATACTGCTGGTGTCCACGACGCTGTTAACGCTCATTTTCCTTGCTAAAACAGTAAGCATAGCAGGAATGAAACAGATCGATTTAGAATTCATCTCCATGATCTTCACCACTTCCGTGATCGTTCACTGCTACATCATTGGTTTGGTGGCTGGCAAGATCAGCGAGGAGTCTATAGCCGCTGGATTTAAGCACTCAGCCATACTCGTTGTTGTTACTTTGTTGGCGTCCATTTTAATACCGAAGATGGTGACCTTATGAAAACGCTACGAATCACCCTCTTTTCTGATAAACAAGGCGTTTCCCATGCCGTTTCCGCCGTCATCGTCACCACCACCATCATCGCCCTCGTCCTTGCAGCTTCCACGTATGCTTATCAGGTTTTAGAACAACACAGAGCCACGGCTGAGTTCGAGTGCGCTAAAGAGTCGATTCTGGCTTTCAACGATGCGTTGGAGAATGTTGCTTGGAAGCCTCAAGCAGCCCGATCAACTCGTTTCACGATTGAATATGGCGATTTACAGCTAAAACCAAACGCGACATCTCTAATTGTAAACGCAACCGTGGACGGCGTTACTGAGACGCTGTATAACAACTCAACTGGAGTCGTGCAGTACTACATAAAGAACAAATACGTCAACTTCGGAGAGGGATACGAGTCGTACATTTTAGGAAATGCCAGCACCTTAGTCGTCGGGAACACGGAAAGCTATGGTAGGGCGCTCATCAAGCAATCGTCAGGCTGGGTAAGTATCACCTTAAACTATAGGGTGCGGGCCATGAGAACCTCCGTAATTCAAGTTAACGGACAGACGAATTACGTGGACATCTGGATAATTAAGGTCATCGTTGGACAAAGTTCGTCTTATGTTCATGATTTCGATCTGAGAGTGAGATGTCTTGATGTAAAAACAACCACTTACGGCCCTTATCCTGCCACGGGCAGTTGCACAATTAGCGTTCAACTGGGCGCCAGTACACCCACTCAAAATACCATTGATTTAGTTCCTGGAACAGTTGTCCTTAACGTCATAGTGGCTCAGGTGCAGGTTACGGTCTAGGGGGAGGATGCGAAGATGCCCGCGCCGGTGAGTCACGTTATATGCACTGCCGCCCTAGTTATATTGATTTTTACGATGCAGTTCTACTACTTGCATGTGGTGGATAACATTTGGGTGGAGATGGTGGAAAGAGAGTTGAAGGAGATCGCCGACTATGTTTCAGACACGTTAGCAAACCTATATTTCCTAGCAAACTCCACAAAGGGTGACGTTACCTTAGAAAAAACCCTTAGCCTGCCTTCAGACGTCAGGGACTCAACCTATATGGTGAAAATCGAAAAGAATGCTACCACAGGCCTCGCTCAAAGCATACACGCTTATCTTAAGGGTAGGTCTGGGGTCGATGCAACTTCTTGGATTCTTCCCGGTTTAATCCCCGGGGATCCCCAGTTTAATCCCCCAAAAAATGAGACGATTGAAAGCGGCGGAAAAACCGTGGTTGCAGGCTGTCGCCGTGAGAACGCAGATGTTTATGTATGGATCACATATTCGTGGTAGGCTATATTTTTCACTTTGTTATGTCGATTCTTGATATATTTCGGAATTCGACCTAATGTATATATCGCATATAATGTTACTTAAGATATTCTAATCTGGGAGGCGCTGAACGGTGGCAGGAGAACTCTACGACTACCTGATCGCTTTAATAATAACGAGCGTCATTTTTGCATCTGCTGTAGTAGTTGTACCGAACTTGAGTTACGTCAACCTACTCTACGTTGACCAGCAACAACTTAGAAACGTAGCGTTAGAAACCATGAAAGGCATGCTTTTAGACACGGGCTATCCCCTGTATTGGGGGTCTGAAAACACAACTATTCAACGATTTGGTCTGGCGTACGCTGGTAGCTCCTCTTTTGGCAGCTCCTCTTTTTATGTCTTAGATCCAGACAAGGTTCAACGATTGGATAGTAAGGACCCATATCATGTGAATTATAGTATAACGCGTGACTTATTGAATTTGAGGGACTACGGCTTCAGGCTCAGTATAATTCCTACCTTCAACGTTACAATCTCTGAACTACGCGACTTAGTACCACCAGACTTAAAATTAAACGTGAAAGTGGCGCGTCATGACGGAAGGCCATTAGCAAACGCCGCTGTTCATACGACGTTTATCTATTCAATCGCAATTGAAGAGGGGAAGACGGAAAAGGTTCTTGTCAGGTCTAAGGTTTCTAAGACCGTTTTCACTGATCCTTTAGGAATATGCGAGGTCGATGAAACATTAATTGATGATCCCCTGCTTGATTTAGGTTGGCAAATCAGGGATGTCATAGCAGTTTTAAGGGTGACTGTGGCTGACATAGCAACCGTAGTCGCCGTCTATCAAAGCGTTAATGCCCCAGAAGGTATTGTAATGATCGTTCCTCGCGGTGACGAAGTTTCAGTGTTTATTCCATTGGACGAGACATATCCCTGGTTCCAGCCTCAAGAAGCAGACTGGATTTGGAGCGTAGCCGCATACTATGACCAAGAAGATATTGAAGAAATGTACAGAGGGACAGATGAAACAGACAAACTAAACTGGGGTTGGGGGTCTGCTTACAAGAATTGGACTAGGACCATCCGCGGCCTCAAGACCAGCGACCCAGCCTTACTGATCTTCGTAATTTCTTGTGTTCCTAAAAATCAAGGTCGAAGGCCTGTCTTGATAGCTGGTCCTGGTTCCAGCTGGAGGGGCTTCAGAGTTCTCAACTACGGTGGTACCCCAAGGGGCACCACGGTGAAGGTTGAAAGAAACGTCATCATCTCAGGAATGACGTACCTCGCAGAAATGATCCTTTGGAAAGAATCGCTATGAGAAAGACAGGGAACATCGCTGAGTATGTGCGCAATCATTAACAAAGATAATGTATCGTAAGACAGAAGACTTAATATATTACTTCTTTGCATTTTGTATTAGGCGAAGTGTTGGCTCCGCCATAAACCAAACCCTATGTAAGGTGGTTAGCTAAGGTGGCAGGAGAACTCTACGACTACATGACCGGTTTAATCATAATCGGCATGATCTTCACGTCTGCTGTGATCGTTGTGCCAAACTTAAGTTACGTGAACCTACTTCACGTTGACCAGCAACAACTTAGAAACGTAGCGTTAGAAACCATGAAAGGCATGCTTTTAGACACGGGCTATCCCTTGGATTGGGGGTCTAAAAAACCATTCAGTGAGGGGGATATTCAACGATTTGGTCTGGCGTACGCAAGCAGCGACTCGTTTTATGTGTTAGACCCGGACAAGGTTCAACGATTGGATACTGAGAACAAATATGGCTCTGTGAAGTATAGTACAATGCGTGACTTATTGAATTTGAGGGACTATGGCTTCAGCCTCAGTATAATTCCTACCTTCAACGTTACAACCATTGAGCCACGCGGCTTAGTACCACCCGACTTATGGATTAAAGTGAAGGTGTCGCGCCACGACGGAAGGCCATTAGCAAACGCCGCTGTTCATACGACATTTCTCTATTCAATTGAAGAAGAGACGACGGGAAATGTTACTGTCAAGTCTAAGGTTGCTCAGACCGTTTTCACTGATCCTTTAGGAATATGCGAGGTTGATGAAACATTAGTTCCCCCCGCAGGTTGGCAAATCAAGGATGTCATAGCAGTTTTAAGGGTGACCGTGGCTGACATAGCAACCGTAGTCGCCGTCTATCAAAGCATCAATGACCCAAAGGGTATTGTAGATATCTGGAGTGTCGGTGACGATGTTACAGTAGCGATTCCAACGGACGAGGGATATCCCTGGGAACAGCCGCAAGAAGCAGACTGGGTTTGTAGTGTAGCCGCATACTACGGACAAGAAGATATTGAAGCCCTGTACAGTGGTGGGACAGATGAAACAGACAAACTAAACTGGGGTTGGGGGTCTGATTTCAAAAATTGGACTAGGACCATCCCCGGCCTCAAGACCAGCGACCCCACCTTACTGATCTTCGCAATTTCTTGTGTTCCAAAAGGTGAAGGAAACGGTGGTAAAGGTGGAGGTCGGAGGACTGTTCTGATAGCTGGTCCTAGCCCAAGCTGGAGGGGCTTCAGAGTTCTCAACTACGGTGGTACCCCAAGGGGCACCACGGTGAAGGTTGAAAGAAACGTCATCATCTCAGGAATGACGTACCTCGCAGAAATGATCCTTTGGAAAGAATCCCCATGAGAAAGACAAGGAACAGAAAGGGACAAATGCGCATCATCGAGGCAATACTCGCCTCCTTCGTTATTTTTTTCGCAGTAGTCTTCATCAACACGTTTGCAGTAACCCCTTCCAGCCCGACGTACGAAACCAGTGAACTGGAAAAATTAGGACACAACGTTCTGCACGACTTGGATGATCAAAGGCTCCTAGCCCGTTTCGTTTACAACGAAGAGTGGAAAAACCTTACCGCAGCCCTGACGGTTTGCCTACCACCAGACGTGTACTTTAATCTAACCATTTATGAGTTAAAAGTCGATGTTTCAGAAGTAAAACTCGTGGTAGTCAATGATAATGCACCCATATATTATGGAAATCCCAAAGTGTTTGAAACCGCAAGTTCAGTAGCTTCAGTAACTTATATTCTTCCCGGAATCAGCAATCAGTATCAAGCAAACTACGACCCCAGAATCTTGATCTTGCAACTTGTGAGAGGATGACACGATGAGAATCGTGAAGCAGAGAAGAGGACAATTTATCATCATCGCAGCCTTGCTGGTGGCGATCATGATGGTCTCCGTAAGCACAATCATGTATAGCGCCGTAACCTACTACCGACATGAACGATGGGAAGAGTACCTATCGATAATCGACAACGTAAAGCTAGGCTCACAACGGGTAGTGGAGATAAGTTTAGCCGACTATACGAACACAACACCTCTGAACAATGAAACCTTAAGGGATAATCTCAATCAATGGGTAGTTGACGTAAAAAGGGCTTATGTGGGCTTTGGAGTCGTCTTATCGGGCTCGGGAACCGTTGCATTCGGTCAAACTCTATATGCACACCAAGAAGGAACACCATACACGCTTCAAAAGAATCCAAGCGACGCATCAGGAACAAACCTATCAACGTCCATGGCTTCAACTGGAAGACAACTGTTAGGGAGGTTTGTTTATCCACTCATAGGCATAACTTCAATTCCAGCAAGCACATGGATAGTTTATTACAGAGCATGGCACTCAACCGTACCAGCAGAAATTTTAATAAATTCTCCATCCTCAACTCCAGCAGGCACATGGACCAATCCAACAGATGGATACTCATCAAATAACCAGTATGCTAATACCGAGACGGATGAGGCAACACAGCAATATGGAAATTATAGTTTCAATGTACCGAGTGGTGCTACCATAAACAAGGTTGAGGTTGGTTTTGAAGCATACACCGCTGGAGACGAGAAGATTGGAATCACCTGCTCTTGGGATAATGGAACCACATGGGCTACAGAATATACATCAAGCAAATTGCCATCGTCAGACCCTAACGATGTCACATGGGTAGATTTCACGGCCTCCACTATCTGGAACATTGATAAGCTGTCAGATGCAAATTTCCGCACCCAAGCGAGAGGTGTAAAGCAAGGTAAAATGTCAACAGTTTACCTTGACTGGATCCCCGTAAGAGTCACATATACTGTGCCACCATCTGCTCATATGGATGTTAACACTTCGATTCTGAAATCGGATGGAACAATCAGACAGGCAATAACTACAGACGTGGCTAACTCAGGAGCATTGACAGCCACTGCCCAAACCCTTTCAGGAACCTATACTTGGGCTGCTTACACGGTTGTAGACCAAACTGACTACTTGGAGATAGATTACTATGTTGACGTTACGACAGCCAAGGCGGGCGTAACAGCCTACCTAAGAATAGACGACAACGCTTTAGCCACAGCTGACCAAACAAGAATAGCAAACATCATGTTACCAAGCGAAGGAGAAGAAAACGAGGACGGACTAACTATTGACTGGTACAAGCCAGAGTCTTTCTCAGCGGCAAGCGCCACTTTTACCCTCGACATTACTTCTGCAGGACTCAGTGGATACCAGTTTACTACATCCTCACTTCTTGGAGTGAGGATCGTCGAGGTTGCATGGGATGTCAGTAAAAAGGAGTTGACCATCTCCTTAATCGTTTATAAGGAAGATTTGATAACCGTAACCAACCTAAAAAAGGGCAACTTTCGCGTAAGCGTTAATGGTACAGACATCAAAGAGGAGGATTTCACGGTAGTCCGCTACTATGATAATGCAACATACAACTGCTTCATGTACGACATATACTGTAACCTATTTAAACTACCTAATCTACCACCCAACCCCAAGACTTTCCTTGTATCGGTGGAAGTCATCGATACTCGAGGCATAAAAGTGGTCGCTGAACAATTGCATCAAGAGTAGCGCTCCTTTTTCTGCCACATCCCTCTATATCCTATACAAAATTTGACCAGACACACAAAGCGTGCACAAACGTTGATCATCCTCAAAACGCAGTAAAGGGGTGTGTAAATCAAAAGATGCCTATGGTTATATCGATCATACGAAAACTTCAGGGCGATGGCTTGATTGACCACCCCGATGAGGAGCGCGTAAGGCACGAATATCAGGAGGTTTAGCAAAAAGCAGGTTCTATCCGGGGCGAACCAAAAAAGGAAGGGAACACTCAACACCGCCACGATCTCTATGATGGCTCCCACATACCCCAAGAACAGGTAGTACCAAAGAAGAGGAGTCATCCATCGCCTGCTATGTAGCAGATCCTTATGCACCCCGAGGATGTTATGAAGCCAGCCAACAAACCACCTAATTCTCTGAGCCCAGAGGTCCTCAAAGCACGTTGGGGCAGTGGTTGAACTCCGGGCTCTATCTATATAACCGACACTAAGTTTCTTCTTTTGCATTTCTAAGGTAATTTCAAGATCCTCAGTGACGGTTCGTATTTTTTTCTCATTGAGGATTTCCCTTAACAAACTAGCCTCATACACACCCATAGGACCCGGAACTACAAGAACGGCGTCCCCCAAGGCTTGGGCGCAACGGAATATTCCTAAGCCTTGGCTGTATTCCAGCTGCTGAAGAATCACGTAGGGGCTGGACTCCCCTTTTCCGTCAGAGGGATGTATATACCCAGTGACAGCCACTCTCCCATCCGAGTTCATATAGTTAATCAACTCAGTCAAGGCGGCTGGTTCCCACCACGAGTCAGCATCCACCACGGCTATGACCGAGCCCATCGCCTTGTTGACGCCAGTTCGAACCGCCTCGGCTTTACCCATGTTTACACCATGCCTCGCCACTTTGCCATACACATGTGGCCAAAGCTTTCGGTTCATCTCGATCATTGCCCATGCAACCTCGTAGGTATGGTCCTCGCTTCCGTCATCCACCACAATGATTTCACAGGCCCCAAGGTATTGCGCTGCACACCTAAAGAGACTCACTATGCATCGTGATATCTGCTTTTCCTCGTTGTAGGCTGGGATGACGAAGGAAACCATGGGGTAGTATGCTCTTTTCTTGGGAACCTCCCTTCGTTTCCAAAGCCAAGCAGCGACTACGAAAGCTCCTCCTACCCCTATGGCGAGAAAGGTGTACCAAGTATACAGAAACCCCACGAACGCGTACCATAACGGATGGACAGGTTGAGGTTCCGGCGTATAACCGAAGCCATAGCTGATCACATAATCCACGAGAAGAGGAAAATATCGCCAAGAAAGGCACGCCAAAATGAAAGGCACGCCAAAAAGTAGGTATGGCAACTGCTGCACGACTTTAGACTTTTTGTTCCCACGTGACAAATAAGTGGATTCCCTTGAAAATTTAGGCATCAACATTCCTTTCTATTAGTTCTTTTCACTGAAGGGTTGAAATATAGTTTATTCATGTTTAAAAGGCGATACTCCTAGGAAATCAATATTATTAAGGATGATACATCGCAAGTTTGCATTTATCTATTTAATCGAGGTTAGATCAGAGGACTCCGCTTTGTTACATTCGTCATTTAATTAAACCCTTTAATCGCACCCGACTTTTATCATAGAGCCAACGGCGTCAGTTATCTTGCCTCCAACGCTAAGCGGAGAAGAATCCATACGATGTCTCCAAGGGAAAGGGCTACGATCAAGCCTACCGTGACAAAAACAAGCAGAGGTAAGCCGGGGGTTACCCACACCTCATTGGGAATCTTTCCTTGGCGTGCAGCATTCAAAATCCTTTCAACAATTTCCCCGCTCTCCTCATCTTTAGGCATTACAAGCAGTTTTCTCTCGCTTTCCCCTACGTCAATCACACGAATGTCTTCCAGCGGATACAAGTGCTTCCTTTTCTCCAGCTCTGCTGTCCCAACTTTATAACCGCAAAGAAACGTCAGAAATTTTCGCCATTTCAACTCCTTTTCAAATCCCTCGAAAAGTCTCATCCTAGTTCTGCGTTTCCAAAGAAAATTGCGCAGTATGGCATAGAATACGCTTAATGAAGCTAGAAGAACCGCGTTGCAGAACGTGGCGATTGGGAAAAGGAGAGAAGAAAGGGGAGAAGGCAAGCCAGTTAGAGGTTGAAGAAGGTGGGCAGGATACGTGGGTAGGGCGAGGGCCAAGCAAATTAGCGCCTTGGCGTCGGCCCCGCCAAAGGCTCCGGCATAAAAAATAGCTATGGAGAAAGCGGACGTTATCACAAAAGACAGCGCATAAACGTATAAAAGGTGTGGGGCAAAAAGGAGAAATTGTAGGGAAGTTAGGGCGAGGGCCAAAGGCGCAAAAATCGCCCAAACCGTGTTGCTTACTTCTCGCTTCTTAAGATCGCTCCAAGAGGCATAGGTCAAAAAAGCCAAACAGAGAAAAACTCTAGCACCATCAAGGACTTCGTTCACTCAAATTACACCAACCATCACTATTAAAACAATTAGTTATAAAAGGAAATAATTAAAAATGAGGATACCCGCAAGTGCATATTATTAGTGCGTTGGGACCTCAATGACCCAGCGATAGTTTAGATTTCAGATTTAGCGAACACTACGGCGCCTTAGACGTAAATTCAAGGTACGGTCCGGCTTCGCTAACGACTTTGAAATAGTATGTTGTTCCAGATGCCCATGTGCCACCTGTGGTACCCCCTGCACTCCAAATAATAGTGATTTTGACGCTGGACAATGAACCAACCACACCCGTGGTAGGATCCATTGTATAATCGGTAGTAGCTACTAGCTTGTTAAGATCTGAGAACGATGAACTGGACCAGTATACTGCCACAATCTTTCCGTCAGCGGTTCCCGTGTTTCTTATGATGATGTCGGTTCTGTTTTTCGCTCCACTCGCTGTTTCGTAAAATCTTACGTTTTCCAGAACAAGGACTGCTCCTGCTTGTTGTGTCTGCGTTGTCGTGAAGGTTATGACCCAAGCGTAGGTGATCATGATCGCCCCGACAGCGATGACGATCAATAGGAGAGTTGCGAGAATCGGCGAAATTCCCTTCCTTTCCCTTAACACTTTAAGCAAGCTCAACTGCACCTCTTGCATAAAGATTTCTAGGGGAATAATATTTAACCTCTATGAATTCGGAGTCAAGATTGTACGTACAATATGTATTCAGAATCTGAACATCACATATTTTGAACTTGAAGACATGTTTTAAAAGCCATCTACTTTCTATGTGAATTCAGAATCGGACTTTAAAAATACTGACTCATAGCACGGAGGATTTCATTACTCCTTTGAATCACCCAAAGTTTATGTCTTATCCCACGTTCAACCAATGATTTCGAAGACGAGGGGCGGAGTTAAAGTTCTTGTCTCTAAGCGAACACCCAGCAAAGCTTCTAAGAAGCCACAGAAAACCTCGTGGTTGCTGATGAACGGGGTCTTAATTATGAAGAATTTGTCTCTGAGATAAAAGTCGCCGAACCCTTGAACCCGCAATCGCTTAAACACTTCAGGCCACTTCTCTCGATCAGCGGTTCGTAGGTTAAGGGTAGCCTCCATGGAAACCTTGGCAGCTTCCCCAATTTTTCGACCGACTTCCCTCCATTTTTCCTCCGGAATGCTTTGGAGTAGTATGTTGATGAATTCGACGTTGATGAAGGCAACGCGACTGATGCCGCAGTAGTATTCTCCGGGGTATCTCCAATCGTAGACCATCATGCTGCGGTATATGTCTAGCATCTTTGATATGAGGGGTTTGATGCCGGGTTCCCTTCCCTCCTCGATGAGCGAATCGATGTACTTGCGTTCGTCCTCCTCTAAGATGATAGTGGTCCTTTTAACGGAATGCTCTTTGGACATGTGCTATTCCCTCTCCAGTCACATATCATTTCATATTAAATATATCTTTTTGCATATTTTGTATATTTCGCGTCGTCGCCACTGATATCCCTTTCTGTGGTCTCTGCTTTCTTTAACTACCTCAGTTTTCTCTTTTCCTCACTAGCTATCATATGAGCCCTTCGAATGGGTTCAGGAATTCTGCTAGCTCTCGCACAACGCATCGCAATGCGTATGGCTCTTTCCAACGAAACCCGATGGCCAACGCTCACATACACTGGCTTTCTTTCAGGTCTTGTTACTACCACGGCGCCGATAACTTCCCCGCCATCAGTAATAGGTGCCCAGTTTCGATCATCGAATGGTTCAACCTTGCCACAAAGGAGGGTTTTCGCAACCCCGACCGTCGGTCGGTCAATCGTCAAACCTAGGTGACTGGCAAACCCCAATCGATACGGGTGCGCTACTCCTTGACCGTCGACGAGGAAAACGTCGGGTTGAACTTGCAGTTTTCGTATAGCTGAAAGGGCGGGCGGAATTTCTCTAAAAGATAGTAGAGTGGGAATGTAGGGGAACCGTGTTTTGAGGCGAGCTACCTGTGCCTCTACAAGCGACAGTGAAGCAAAGTCGAGAACTGCCACGACGCCGATGGAGACTCCCCTCGCATACGCAACGTCTACCCCACCAACATAATGGATGAACTCGGGAAGCTGGTCCTCACGTATCACCCTTTTTGACAGTTGTAGTTGCGTTGCGTGTGCTCTTTCCGCAGAAAACTTGGAGCTAAGCTTAATCGGCAATTTGAGAATCTCCAGACATGAATCTATATTGTTTCGTTGTTTTTGACATCTAGCATTTCCTTTCTCATCATTTCTCTTAAGGCTTTGCTCAGGCTTTTCACTTGGTCTTCCTCTCGCTCCATTGGTGATGCGTAGAGACTGATAACCTCGCTTGGAAAGCGCTCTTTCAAAAACTCTATTAAAACAGTTTCTGTTACGGTTACACTCATGTGTTTTCTAACCGCGGTTCTCGCTTACACCAGCGAGCCTGAACATCCGCGCGTAATAAAACACTAACCATAAAATGGGTCCGAAACAATAATCCGCTTTATTACACGTTAATGAAGTGACGAATGAAATTTGAACAATATGGCAGATCCGACAGTTATGAGTATGAGACCGTTCCTTGACGGCTTGATAAAGCGAGTTGACAATGGTACAGTTCTGGTTCTGGCAAGACTTAATAACGCAAAGAGGATAATCAGTTTTGGGAGCGTATCGTATTTCATGAAGTCAAGGTACTCAATTCTTGATGCAATTGGCAACACTCCATTGGTACGTCTTAATAAAATTACAAGAGGCTTGCAGTCTGAGATTTTCGTGAAACTAGAATACTACAATCCTACAGGCAGTTATAAAGATCGCATGGCCCTGGCCATGATAGATGAGGCGGAAAAAGAAGGAAAGCTCAAACATGGCTACACGGTTGTTGAATGCACAGGGGGGAGTACAGGTTCTTCTTTAGCCTTCGTATGTGCGGTCAAAGGATACAAAATGAAGATAGTGAGCTCGGATGCGTTTTCTGAAGAGAAGATTAGAACCATGAAGGTATTCGGAGCCGATGTTATTATCGTGCCTAGCAAGGAACATAAGGTTACACCAGATTTGATTCCAAGAATGATGGACAAAGCTAAGCAGCTGGCTTCTAGGCCAAAAACGTACTGGACTAACCAGTTCTACAATCGTCATCAACTGAAAGGTCATAACAAGATGGGTGAAGAAATCCTAGCTCAGACTAATGGCCTACTTGATGCTTTCGTTGCAGCTGTGGGGACCGCCGGATGTGCCATGGGCGTTGCTGAAGTGCTGAAAGCTAAAGATCCCAATATTAAGGTTGTAGTGGTGGAGCCAGCTGAGTCCCCAGTGATATCAAAGGGCGTGGCAGGGGAGCATCACATCGAAGGTATAGGCGTAGGGATGATACCGCCACTGCTTAGAAAAGACTTGTATGATGAAGTTATTGCGGTCAAAGAAGAAGATGCGAAGCAGATGGCACGTAGACTTGCTCGTGAAGAAGGTATATTCTCTGGGACCTCCACTGGAGCAAACGTGGTGGCATCCATAGAGCTTGCCAAGAGAGTCAAGAGAGGAAGCAAGATCGTAACAGTTGCTGTTGATACTGGTTTGAAATATCTTTTAACTGAGCCTTACCTTGAACTGGTTCTTTAATTAATGAGAGAAAATGTACTACAGCATCAATCAGATCATCATCGCCCCGCTTAAAGTAACTAATCAAAAAAGAAGAGTTTAAATTCATGCCCAGAGATTCCTAATCGGCAATTTCCGCCCTAACCCCGATGAAGACCGGCCCGGCTATTTCAATCCTCCGTTTCATACTGGTCACGTATCGCCGAGCTACTTCACTTATCTTGACGTTGACATCGCTAGGATGCTTCGCCATCCTCACTCGAATGTTTACTCTTTTTCGTCCCGATTTCACGACCTCCTCAATTTTTGCGGCAGCAAGAGACGCCACTGCGTCAAGGTAGCTAAAGCCAGCTGGAACCCCCTTCTCCCGAGCCTCCCTCACGATATCCACGTGTTCCATTCCCTTTTCAGGAACGCCTAAAATGTTTCCATCATAAACATAAATACGATTGAAAGCAGCGGGGCCTAACAGTTTTGTGCCTACATCCGTCTCATAGACGTACACCTTCACATTCCTTTCCAGAACTTTCCCTTCGTATGCCAGAAATTCGCAGGGGGCTAATGCGTCGGCGTGCTTAAGCGCAGTGGATTTAATTTCCTCCAGTATCCTTAGGCCTAGCTCGGTTTGCGGTTGCACCTCGACCTGAACCATCTTCGCAATTTCCGCGTCAAAGAGCTTCCACTCAACATAAAACTGAGGGTACGCAAGCCTTCGAACGTCGTTTTCACCGTATAACGCTAGGGCTACCCGTTCCACTCCTATTCCTACGTTAAGAACCGGATATTCAAGATCATATCTTGCGAGGGCAATGGGGTTATACAACCCATAATTAACGACTTCAACCCATTCATTCATACCAGCGTGGAAAATGTAGCCCTCATACTCGGTCCCAAGCGTATAGTATTTGGAGGTCACTCTCTTTTGAAGAAAACGGAAACGCTCGAAACCCAAGGGGTTCAACAAGACTTTCGTGATTTCTTCGCCGTCCCTCACGTCCAGCTCTTCATCCATCACCACGCAACTTGCAGCGTAGTGCGTGCGAAGATGGGTGGGGTCCTCCCTCTGCTCCCGTCGGAAACGAATGTCCACGGAAAACAGCTTTATGGGTAGCTCCAGCTTATGTTGCAATGCCTGCAGGGTGAGAAACCAAGCGCTGGTCATGTGGGACCGTAGCGTAAGGGTGGAGGGTTCAGGCTTCAAGGCGGCAAACTCGGGAAACACCTCGGAAAGAATGAGCATCGCTGTGCTGTCAGATATGTTCAGAGCCTCGGAAACTTTCTCCACCAAATCGTCGGAAGCTATCTCCCCCCTCTTATAGTCCCGCAGCACCCTCTGCAAGGCTGTGATCTTCTCATGAGTTAATTCAACCCCGCGGCGCTCAATCTCTTCACACTTCGCCTTGCTTAAGCCGATGTCGGGGCGAGGCAGCGTTGCCAAGTAATAGCAGCGGTCTAGGATAACTGGAGCTTCTGAACCATACTGTTTGTACACTTCGGTTTCATCCACGATGACAGGGTTTAAAACCTCCATGAAACCTAGGTTAAGAAAGGATTGACGCATCTTTTGAAGAAGGTCAAAGAGGGGGTGAGCCACGCCACGTTTGCCGAAAACGAGCTCAAGTCTTCTTCTTGGTTTAGGTATAAGATTCGCGCTTTCCCGCCAAACAGACTCGAAGCCCTCCCTCTCAACCCTCTTCAAAATCTCCTCAGGCTTTAACTTTCTCACCCCTTCTTTTCCTCCCAACAATTTTCTCCAGTTCTTTGATGGAGCGTTCCAGGGAGCTTCTTCGAGCCTCGATGGTGATGTCTCCCCTCGTGGTTTCGATAACACGCCTTGCCACGTCACACTTTCTTCGCAGCCCCGGAACGAGAAGGTAGGCGTCGTCCATAGCCATCAGCTCCACATAAATGTGTTCCATCATCTGCAGACAGCCTTCCGCCATTTTGACATCTCCCTTTCGAAGCGAGTCCAGGGCTCTACGCCTAAGTTCCCCGATGACATCTGCCAGTCCGAGCACGTAAGAAACTGCAGGAACCTCCAGTTCTTCAGGGTCAAAGAATCGACTTTCCTCTACCAACCTAAGGAGTGTGTGCGCCTCAGCGTATTCTTGGAACGCTACATCCACCAGGCCGGCATAAACCAGATCTGGATGAGCCCTCGCAACCTCACGAAGTTTGGCGAAAAGCTCACCCGCCTCCTTAAGCAACTTTTTGGCGTCATTAAGCCTCTCTTGATGGGTAAAGAGGATCGCTTGCTTCGATAAGCGGGTTGCCCTACGCATGTTATTTTGGATGCCCTCTCGAACCTCCTCCTTCTTCCTCAGTTCTTCCTGGATTTTGTCAAGAAGGGATTTAAGGGACACATCGCTCACGACCAAGAGGTGTTTCGAAAATGATGCCTCAAGCGAGCTTAATAGACTTTTCTAAGCGACTCAACAAGACTACGCGACTTTCTGGAGCTTCATCGAGAACGTTGTAGCCCATTTCCTTGGCCAGCTGAGCCGCAAACTCTCGAATTTCCCGGTGGGTGGGCATGTTTTCGAACCCTAAACGCATTCGTGAAAACCCCACGTGCATGTAGGCTTTAGGCTCCACGTATGTTGGGTCAGCCTTTTCGAGCAGCCGAGCATATAACTCTGGGTGGCTTAGGTTTAGGTTTCTTACCAATGTTAGCCGAATCACAGTGGGGCAATGAAAACTAGGCATTATAGAGAGCGTCTCATTGAGTTTTTCCCAAGCCGCTGGGATTTGTGGACGACACGTTTCTAAGAATGTTTTCTCGTCGAATGCACAAACCGAGACATACAGTTGGGTAGGCTCCTCACATAACCAAGACAAAGCCTCGGGAATAGTTCCGTTGGAAACAAGAAATGTAGTGAAGCCTCGCTTGTGAAAGCTTTCAATCAAGTCGCCCAAAGGAGCGTATAAAGTGGGCTCGCCTGTAAGGCTGATGGCTGCGTGTTTAGGCGTTAAGGCTTCCTTATATTTTTCTTGATCAGCTTTGGGATTTCCCTTGTACCCACTTAAAATCTTGAGCTGTGCCTCGATGCATTCCTCCACGATTTCTTCTGGGTCGTCCCATTTAGGCAGTTCCATTTCTTCCCACTTTAACCCAAGGTCCCCGCTTTGAACTCGCCAACAGAAGCGACAGCGCATCGTGCAGTAGAGAGTTGTGGGAGTCATTTGGATGCATCGATGGCTCCTTATTCCGTAAAACTTCTCTTTGTAGCATGCTCGACCATGAATGAGTGACTCATACAGCCACCTGCAACGCTTAACAGCGGAGTGACTCCCCACCACGTGGTATTTTTGAGCCTTTAACAACCGAGGGAGCTCGTTGGAAACCAAGTTGAACCACCGGCTCATCTAGGATATGAGGTCGATTTATGGTTAATAAGGTGGCTGTCCCTTCCTGCGTGGGATCATCATCGCCGTGTCAGTTCGTCCGAGTTGGTTCATCCAGCCATCCACTATGTTAGAACGCTGCGAGAAAAACCTTTTGTGAAAGATTTTTATGGCACTTGAGCCTCACGTTCTAAGTCTATAGAGCATGAAGAGCGAGGTTGAGTGGAGGAACAGCCGAAAAGCACGAACTGAGGTTCTGGCTTTCCGTATCGTTGTTGGAGGTTGGTGATTGAAAGAGGAGGAAAAACGGTCATCTGGAACAGTGGCAACCCGAATTAAAGGATTGGTTTTCAAGAGGGATACCGCGAGGAGAATTACACAGCTTTGTTGCTTTTTGTTGTTTAACGCGATTGTTTTTGGTTTGGGGCCGTGGCCTATCCTTCTTCCAGTCCTCGGAACTCTGGGGACGCCTCAAAAAACTGTGGGTGAAGCCTTTGGAGCACTGCAGCTGATGCTTTATGAGTTAGTTTTTCCATGGCTTGCCCTAGCCTCGATTTTTCTGACCGCGGTCTTTTTAGGTAGGGCCCTTTGCGCCTGGGTCTGCCCTTTCGGCTTTGTTCAAGATTTGTTAGAACCCATCAAGAGAAAGCATGTGCAGGTTTCTTTAAGAACCCATGAGGAGATGATTAACCTCAAGTATGGAGTTTTGGCGGCTGTCTTGTTTATCAGCGGAAGTCTAGCCGCGTCCTTGGCCATGGGCACGGGGCGTAGCTACAAGGAAGCCTTAGGCGTGTTTGGTCCAGCACCTTTTAACGCGTTGAGCCCCGCCGACACGCTTTTCGCCGTCTTACCAAAAATGGTGTTTGATGCTATTTATGCAATACCAGTGCTGTTGGAGAGAGGAACATGGGATGTGACTGCTGGAATCTTGTCGGTGCCGCTACTCCTCTGGGCTCGCCTCGCCATAATGGCCCTAGTTATATTTTTGGCGGTGCAGATTCCGAGAAGCTGGTGTCAATACTTCTGCCCCCAAGGAGCCTTCCTAGCCCTACTAAGCCGATTCAGCTTCCTCGGGTTGAAGAGAGAACCAGTGAAGTGCACAAGGGTTGGGTGTCGCGAGTGCATAGACGTGTGCCCCATGATGGTTCGCATCCTCGACCTGCCCTGGGAAAAGTTTAGCGACCCTGAATGCATCTACTGCTTGAAATGTGTGGGGGCTTGTCCCACTGGTGCGTTAAAGGTGAAGTTCCCTTAGCCTGTGTCTTGTTGTCCAACCCTGCCAATATTGTGGCGTCGGTAGGGATGAAGTCGTTAAGAATCTGATAAATTTTGTTTTGGCTCCACATGAAGGCTGGTTCATGTACTCCTCAAGTGATAAAGCGTTCGTCACTAAAGTATCTGTCTCCTCTGTCGACCGCAACTGTAACTACATTTTTACCTGGTCCAAGTTTTTTAGCTTCATCTATGGCTACGAATACATTTGCTCCAGTAGACATTCCACAAAAAATCCCTTCTTCTTTAGATAGTCTATATGCCATATTTCTTGCATCTTCATTGCTCACGAAGACTACTTCATCAACTAGGCCGCTTTCTCTTATTTGCTGTATAATTCCACCCGTTATTCCCGGTACGAACTTTGCTTCTGGAGAGAGGGGGTCTATCCATCCTGGCCATCCAGAAGGTTCAACGGCAATACACTTAACATGAGGAATATTTTCTTTTAGCACTTGGGTGACGCCCATGAGGTTGCCACCCGTACCTATGGACGACACGTAGACCTCAACTTTGCTTCCAGTTTGTTTCAAAATCTCTTCGCCTAGATCCTTGTGTGCAAGCACGTTACTTGGATTGCTAAACTGGCGGGCCCACCAGACATCTGGGTTGCTTTCCTCCAACTCCTTACACTTTACTCTGCCGGGAATCTCAACTCTTGCTCCGTGAACGCCTGCCTTCCGTGCAATTTCCGTCTCGGCCAATGGTACCATCACAATGTCTGCACCAAAACGATACAGCGTCTTTTTCTTTTCCTCTTGCCATACCTCTTGCGGATAAAATACTTTTACCTTGTACTCCCTTACAGAACCAACCATCGCTAATGCAATAGCAGTGTTTCCAGAGCTGGATTCGACTATAGTGTAGCCAGGCTTAAGGAGCCCAGCTTTTTCAGCATCTTCAATCATCCGGAGGGCTATCCTATCTTTATAACTCCCGCTAGGGTTAAGATACTCCAACTTCACCAGCACGTTTGCTTCTATACCCTCAGTCACTTTATGCAGTCTTAACATCGGCGTGTTGCCAATTAGCTCAAGAATACTTTCCACAACTTTCATTTATACGATACCTCCAAGCGCGCGGTCTCCGTCTTTAGCGTGCGATAGATGGTGCTCCGGCCTAGATTGAAACTATGGTTTAAACTATGAAAACAAAGTAGACATGAAAATGTAAAATTCATGAAGCCTTTGCTCGTATCGAATCTTATATTTTAATTCAACAGTTGCATTCATACATTTACCGCATTACCTAAATGATCAGAGTGGTCATAGGTTACAAAAATTAGATGAGAATAGGTTTGTGAAGTTAGATGCTGTGGGGGAAATACCGGTCGAGATCGACATCTTAATCTGCGTCTACGAGCCTGAATCAAAATTTCGAATATGGCACATAGCCCCTGACTGCGCAGACGAGTTCTTGGATGAGATGGGCTACGCCTGCAGCGGCATAGGAGACACGTTTGCCTACACGCTTCTCAGAAACTACTACCCCGGCGAGATGGAGATTCGAAAGGGTAAGCTTGTGGCTTACAGGGTCATAAGAGACGCCATCGACATCGGCGCCTACGGCCTAGGAGAGCCCGTGGACATATGGGTCATGAAAGTCGACGGAGACGTCCAGATCAGCCAACTATCAGAAAACGAGACCATGGCGCTAAACGACGCCTGCCTCGCATAGAAGGAAGCAGAAAAGGCTGTGCTAAAGGTTTAGCGCGCGCTAGGGCGCCTTTTTCGCTTGCAGAGTTCGGACTAGACCTAAAAGAACAAACTGTTGCTTCCGACTTTGTGCTAATGTTTATATATCGCACTTGCGCCTTTATGGAAGAAAAACAGGAAAGGGATCATCGATGGATTCGAATCTCATGCCAACAAGGTTTTCCAACAAACACGTTAGCATGGGATATAATCCTCAGTAATCGGATGGGAAACATCATCCACTTGACGCGTTTCCACTTTCCTAATGAGGTTTTGAAATAAATTTGGAGATTCGTGATGGCTTGTTGCTCGTACACATCTCAGATATTCACTGCGGTTCCAAATTTGAAGGGGGGATGCTTCAACGGGCAATCGATGAAATAAATGTGCTTAGCCCAGACGTCGTGATTGTGACTGGCGATGTCACTGAAGACGGCATAATTAGCGAGTTTCAAGAAGCAAAGCGTTATCTTGAACAGCTAAAATGCAAGCGCCTCATCGTAGGCAGCGGAAACCACGACTCGAGGACGACTGGTTACCTCCTCTTTCCAAAGTTCTTCGGTGAACCTTCTTCAGTTACAGAAATTGGAGACATAGCACTAATCATGCTGAATTCGTCTCGGCCGGATCGTGAAGACGGGGAAATTGGTTATAACCAAGGGCTTTGGATGAAAAGTTGCCTAGATCAACATAAGGATAAGTTTAAGGTTGTGGCACTTCACCACCACCTTATTCCGGTACCCGACACAGGGATGGAGCGAAACATCGTCTCCGACGCGGGAGATCTTCTTCGGACCTTGACTTCACGCAATGTAAACCTGGTTCTATGTGGGCATCGGCATCGTCCTTGGCTTTGGCAAATTGAAAACTTACCGATAGTTTACGCAGGTGCTGTATCGACCAAAAGGCTTCGCGGCTTCTATCAGAATACATACGGCATTATTCAAATCAAGAACTGGGAAGTCAAAGCTAGCCTAAAAGTGGTTGGAGACAAAGAGTATAACTTCGACCAGATATCCGCACAAACCACCGAGTCTACGTTATATTTTGGGCCTGAGTAAGGGACGGGTACTACCCTAAAACGCTACTGAGGAAGGTTATCTCAAAGCCTATTTAGGTTTGAATTTGCCGCAAAAGTAGGTTTCTGGGACCTTTTGCTTTATGAGGGAGCAATACGGATTTCCTTTTCGAACCTTGAAGTAGACACAATTTTTACAAAGCTTTTCTACGGTCATTTTCATCTCCTCATAAGTTTTTGATGTTTCTTCCAGTGTGTGAGATACATGGGGCACTTCATTTTATCCTTGCATTTTTTACATTCAAGGCGGAGGCTCGTCCAATATCGGCTACAAGGCAGACTGGTTGGAGGAGGAGTCTTCGCGACGTGCGTCGACATCTTAGGCAGCCCTCTACTTTAAGAGCGTTAATAGCATAAATACGTATGGGCTTAGTTATAAAGTCAAGCTCGCGCGCACAGTGTACTTATGATGAGAGCTACATGTGACTGATGTCATTGCTAACATTTTTTATCCTTACAATTGCTATCGTCATGTACGACGTGGAATCTACAAAACATGATCTATGCTCCAACCTTCTCTAGTCTAGTAAGCTTCTTCCTCTTTCTCTTCTCTTTCCTTTCCCTCTTCTTGAGAGGCTTCGGTCTGCCTTCAGCCTCCATAACCCTCTTCTCTTTCTTTTCACCCTTCTTCTTGCCCATTATATCGCCTTCCTATAATAATTACGTGCGCTCCTAAATCTTATTCCTCTCTTTTGTCTTCCGGCGTCTCTTCTTCTGTTTCGACTTTTGTGGTCTGTGCGGTGCTTACTAGGTGGGTTACGTAGCCGGCTATCATGTTTCTCAGTTTTGGGGAGGAGGTTTTGACGAGGCTTTTAACAAGTTCTTTGTTTGCTTTAAAGTCTACGGTGAACCTATCAGGAAATCGGCTTAGCAGTTCTCGGGCTATCCTCTTCACCCGCTCCGGCCGCACCTTGCCCAAGATTTAACGCCCCTTAACCCCCGCTCCTTTGCCTCCACCCACACTGCGGTCCCTTAAGCTGTGCTGATTCTTCGTCCTTTTCACGGCCTCTTTTGCTTGATTGGCTAGGGTTTCGGATATTTTCTCGTCGTAGAGCTCGTCGGCGTCGAATCCAATGCCGTCTATGATGAATTTAGGCTGGGGGATATTGGATGGTCTGTACCAGAAGTTGATCTCAACATTATGTTTTTCGCAGAGGGCTTCCACGTCAGCCTTAAACCTCTTGTAGAGTTGAATGAGGCCCTCTCGAAAATCGCGTGTTTTCTCCCAATCCTCAACTCCCTTCCCGCGTGTTCGAGCCAAAGCTTTCCAGACGCCCTTGCTGTAAAGGCGTGTGGGCTCATAAAAAGGTTGTTAATTGCCGTAGATAATTTCACTACGCTGTTCTCTGAACACCAGCCATTAACACGATGGAAGTCTTTAGATGAGATTAACCACAAATAGGGGTGGAGGTAAACTCGGTAGCGCTAAGTCCTTTGTGAGTCTCGCTAACCGTTATAAAGTTCGCGCGCTCCGTAAAAAAGATAAACCATTCACAGACGTGAGAGGCACCTCTCCTCGAAACAATTTTTAAGAGACAGCAAGATCAAGTTAATTGTGGAGCGGGGCCGAAAGGGACAATAATAGTATGGGATGTAATTTACGGATCAATAAAGTGAATTCGAATCGTGTGTGCTGTCTTTCTCATCCAGCTACTCGCTTAATTCCTTTTTTATCTGTTCAATTTTTCGGGTTATAGTCTCAACGATGCGGTCATTGTTTAGGTACATCATTGAACTGTTACAGACGGGACACTTGAAGAGGAGTTCAAATGCCCCCTCAAAGGGGAATCGCTTGCAGCCGGGTGTTTGGCAGGTGTAGAACTCGTGGCTTTTCTCATATTCAAGCCGGGTTTCCAGTTTTTCTAGAACACGGCGCTTCTGGTTCAGGATAAAGCCTTCTAGTTGGTCGGGTTGGAGTCTCCAGTGGAAGATAAACCAGCCTGTTTCTTTGTCGCGAGACTGCCTGAGCGCCACGAGGGAGTGGTCGTAGAGTCTATAGAGTACCTTGCGAACCATGTTGAGGCGTATTTGGGTTTTATCCGCTATCTCGTTGTCTGTGATCTCGTCAACCCCTATGAGGACCTCAACTACTCTAACAGCGTACTCGCCGAACAACGCAGCGACCTTCTTTAGCATCTCGTCATCCACAAAGAACAGTTTTGAAACGCCTCCGCTCAGACAACGCGTAGACGAGCTCCACCCGAAGAGAATACCAGAAATACCCCTAGGGAATTTTCCATTCGATAGCCCTTTTTCAAGCTCTTTTGCTCCTTACATGATAGGTGTCCAAGGCGATAACCCTTTCCATCTTAAGAAAGCCTTATGAAATATGAGACACGAGCCTTTCCCCGAGTGGATGCTTGCATATACAGCACCGAAAAGTGAAGATGTAGGAAAAATTGGCCCATTTTAGAAAAGGGTTTGCTGGGTCAAGTACTGGGAAGTCTGGTGGAAATAATCGGTTGAATCAAACCTACGTTGTCTTTTAGGTCAGTGGCACCAATGTTTTTAAGTGGGGGTCCTCTTGTAGAGGAAGGCAACCTCGGGGC
>Ga0315312_1000100_pt1 | contig 147617 bp, 136 predicted proteins | sample TDP7_MG_FD_203629 | JGI IMG/M metagenome (GOLD analysis project Ga0315312, IMG submission 203629) | Freshwater sediment microbial communities from Lake Towuti, South Sulawesi, Indonesia - TDP7 | ecosystem: Environmental > Aquatic > Freshwater > Lake > Sediment | place: Indonesia: South...
AGGCAATTGTTTTTCCGTCTGCTGTTAATCCTTTGAACGCTAGATCGTGAACGAACCTTTTTCCACAGATTAGGCATTCATACCTCTGTTTCTCTCCGAACTTGTTTCTTCTGACTCCGCTTTTCTTAATTTGGGCATTACTGCATTGAGGACACACAATCTCTTCCGTTTCTCCTATTTCAGCTCTGATTGTTTTCCATATCTTTACCGCATAGATGTGTTTGCATTGGACAAGCCTAAACTGGTGGTCTGGACATTCGCACTCCCATTCTTCGCCGACATTCACAACTTGATAGAGTTTACCCTTCTCGGTTTGTGAGGGAACTTGATAAATTGATTCGTTTACTTGCTTTATCTCCACATGATCGTTCATCATTTCGGATGCTCTTTCCTCACGGCGTTTCTCAAGTTCTTGAAGGCTCAACATCTCGCCATTACACCCATTACATTAATTGTAATACACCTATATAAACCTTTACATTCATCACACCAAAAACCTTAAATACCGTTTACGCATTAATTGTAATGTGGTGAGAATGTGGCTAAGAAAAGAGAAAACGTGTCTAAACGGAACATATCTTTGAACATCGAAACCTACGAGAGATTAGAAAAATACAAGATAAAACTTATGAACGAAAAAGGGGATTCACGAATAACTTTTGATGATGTAATAAACACGCTACTCGACAAAGAGAGTCAAAGATGAAAAACAAAGCATTCTTGCTATTCGTATAGTTAAAGGAATATCATAGTCAAATTGGTGTGACTATGGACGAAAAAGAATTATCTTTAAAGATTAGGGATTACTTGAATAGCGGTTCGCTTGATTTCAATTTCAAGTTTATAGACGATTTTTGCGATATTGTAGACGAGAAAAACAAAGTCTACATAGAGGTTAAACCAGATCACTTTGCATCTGCCCAATTACTTCATGCAATAGCTAGAAAGGGGATCAAGGACGCAAAATATCTTGGTGTAGCAGATAATAGAGAGGTAAAGTTATTTTCGCAGCCACCTTTCGAGAAGATCATGGCTTTTGCTAAAAGCTTCGATCCAAAGCTAGTCTTTGCTCCAAGCCAAGTTGATAAGCCAGAATTAAACGAGCAAGCTGAGAAAATTTTAGGTGAACCACACAAAATCATAAAGCTAGAGTTTTCAACTTCTCCATATCTTTTCATAAACAAAGAAAACATAAACTCAATCAGACAGGTGACCGACAAGTATAGAATAGAAATTGACCTTTTGGTTAATTGGCTTGATGGGGTGGGGGAAGTAGACTCCATCAAGGTCAATAAAGACGGTTGGCTTGTGAACATTGACAAGCCATATCTTTTCACTAATGAAAGTGCTGAAGAAAAAAGGAAAAAAGAATTGACTGAATATGGGGGTTATCGTAGACCTAAGCATATACCAATAAGACCTCATGATATTTCTTGGTTTGAGTCTTTACGTGTTCGGCATGAAGACCTTGCTGATATTCTCCATGAAGTTGACCGTCTTTTACCTCAAAAGAAAAGGCGTGAACGTGGCGTTTTCTGGACTGAAGGGGAAATCGGAGATAAGTTGGCTGATGAAATACTGAAGTTGACTAAACCCGATTATGTTGTTGAGCCATGTGTTGGTGGTGGGTCATTACTGAAACACGTTGTTCCGCATGTCAAAGGTATTATGAATGACATTAGCCCTAACCACATAGAAAATTGCAAAAGAATATTTGACGGATATAAATGGGGTTTTACTACGCTTGATGTTGTTAATACTCAGACACCTGACCTCATTAATAGTTGGAAAGTGCCTAAGGGCAAAAGATTACTACTCTATACAAATCCACCGTTTGGAACAACATCAACTGGTAGGATAGTGTCAAAAAAGGGCGAAATGAACGGGAGACTATCAAGAAAGCAGTCGCCTGTACAGAATGGACAAAACTATCCTGTTGTATTAGTGAAGTATGGCAAAGGCGACTTGTTCTTGCCCATAGTTGGAAGACTAATCGAAATTGCCAAGACTCATAAGAATTGTTGTATGGCGTTCTTCTCACCGTTCGGCTTGTTCTGCGGAAGAAAACGCTATGTGAAGCTCTTAAACGCATTACTAAAAGAGTTCAAGTTTCTAAAAGGATATGTCTTTGCGGGTACCTATTTTCATGACATAAATAAGACATTGCCAGTAGGGTTTAGCATCTGGGAATATGTGCCAAACACTAATGCAAGGCTTCTTGACCTGAATTTTGAATTTGTTGACAAGAACGGAAACAATAAAAATATTCGATTTAAGAAAATGCCCTTGCTGAAGGATGGATGGAGATACAGAGATGGAAATAAATACGTCAAACACAAGACAAGGGGAGCAATAAGTGTACCTCGTTGTGAAAGCTTCAACGACCCAAGCCCGAAGATTTTTGGTGAGGATGCAAAAGAGGGTAGCGGAGCAGAACTAAACCCAGATAATCTTAAGATTGACAAGATTGTTTTGAAAATTCCGAATGTACCGTCAGAACTTGTTTATGCACTTTGGAGCGTGTCTGTTGGGTTAGGAGCATTTAGAACATCATTGTCAAATCCAACTCACCCGATTTACATGAGGGGTGCTTATGTCCATCTGCCTGACTTCCATAGAAAAGAAACCCTTGAAATAATGGCATATTCAGCTTTGCATGCATTGATTTATAATTACGCTCAAGACAAAATCGGCTTTTTCGGCACAAACAAGGTTTTCAGATTTGGCAACGAACATATCACCAATGGCGTCAAGCATCTATTGAATTCATGTAAGAATTGCCTAGTTTATGACGGTTATACGATAGAAGAAGTTTTTGAGCAAATCAGACAATCTAAAGTTGATGTCACAAAGTGCAGACGAGGAATGAAAGACGAGGTATCTAAGCGCCTAGACCAAATCGGTTATTGGGATTATGTACCAATTCCATAGAGAAGAACTCCCAAATTTGAATCAAATAATTTTCAGCTCCCGATTGAATCACTTTATCCCAGCTCCCGAAAACGTATCAGTACCGTAAAAATCTCCCTATATATCTTACGGTGAACATATCAGCCGCGCGACGACAATGATTTGAAGCCGTGAACCATTAGCCTATAGCTATAGGCTTGAAGCCTACCCCCTCCCCTCTATGTTTGTGTTGCCACTATTCCTGAGTGCCACTCACATAATGATGCGAGAGCCTGAATCTGCTTGCGACCTCGGATTCTGACACTGATCCATTTTGCGCGGGCTGCCGTCCTTCCCTGTTTTCTCCATCCAAGTTTAGGAGACATTGCCGTTGCTGCAGGGGGAGACCTAAATGATTCGAAAAAGGTTCAGACAAGAGAGCGAAACATATTTCTTTGCTCAATATTTAACCGTTATTATTGTTTCAGGAAAAGCGATTCTGTTTCGGTCTCTGTGAAGCTAACTTTGATTATGATGAACCGATCAGATGTGATCTTCCATCCCTCATCAACCGCTTCCAAATCTTCAGCATAACTTAGATCCCCATAGTCAATCTTCTGAATAAATTCGGCTTGAAAGCCGTAAACTAATAGATATGAAGTTTCACCCTTAAAATATGAAAGTCTAACCCGTAACACCTCGCCCTCAAGATTCGAGTAAAGAATCTTTGCAGAGGAAGTGACTGTTACATCCCCTGCTGGACCCCTCAAAACCAGTGAATTTAAGTCCGGATCAAGCCCTAAAAGGAATAACGTACACTTGACTATGCTCTCTGGATTTATGCAAGGACCGTACTGCGTGTCGGCAATAAGATCCCATGAGTCTGGATACGTGCCAACTAGGCTTCCCGAAGTAACCTGTTGCCTCATACCGCTCGACAGGATGCCCTCCCCTAGTGTTCTCCATGGAAAACTATCATCGTACTTTGACAGTCTTAATAGGTGGTAGGCATAAACCAGTCCACACCATTGAACTGGTCTCCCAATCCACACCCACGCTTTATAGAACGTAGCTCCATAAACAGGTATAGACGCATAAAGCATAATGTATCTGTCCGATGGGGACCAGAGGTATATGAACGGCAACCCTGTAAGAGCCCAGTACTTTGCTCGTTCAAGATATTTTTGGTCGCCTGTCGCTATGTAAGCCTCCAGATAGGCTTCCAGCGCCTTACTAGATGCGAGGACATCCGGAGAGTGTAAAGGAATCTCCCATGTCTGAGCGCCTCTTGGAACCATATACTTTTGCATGGCTTTCAGAGCATTCAATCCTGCTGAAAGAGCATTCTTATCTCCAGTGATCCTAGCCCACCTCAAAATCTCAGCGGCGTACGTGGCGGTTATCCCCACTTCTCTCGATCCAGCTGCACCTAATTCCCTTGTTTTTTCATCAGGTTGGAACCCCCATTCCCCGTCTGGTCCTTGGCTGGAAATCAAGGAGCGTATGTGACTTCTCGTGTAGGTTAGGTCTTTTTCTAAGTATCCAATGTGGAATGGCAGCTGCCACCCTGGTATGTGGCAACCGTCGCCACTAGCAAGGTAGCCTGGTCCCTTATTTTTCAGGACCAGTTGAACTGTCTCGTTGAATCTATCGATTATCTTGGCCTTAAGCACATGTTCTTCCTCGACTAGGCTCGTGAGGTATAATAGTAGGGCATAGCCAGGGAATGGCTCAGGATCCCAACCTGAGGCGTGTCTCCAACCTTCTTCGGGCACCCAAAGACTGTTTAGGTAAGCCTCCATCGATAGATCCGTCTCTTCCTCCAGTTCACGGGGCATCACGGGCTCGGGCAACCCGTAGATTCTAAACCATTCACGAACCGCATCAAGGACTGTATCCGATCTTGCTACATAGACCCTAAAACTTAGGCTTAGTTGCTTTTCCATTTCAAGTCTGTAGGGCTCATGGGCTTCGTCATAATTTTCCTTGACCCATCTTGGAACGGTTGGAACGAAGAGCATAAAGAGATGATTATTCTGGCCTTCAACCCAGTTTGGAGAAGCAAACTGTAAGGATAAGGGGCTATTGACACCATCCCAGGTGTGATATGGATCCCACAACATGGCAACTAAGGCATCGGAATATCTCACAGCCATTAACGGTATTGTTACCTTTAACGGATGAGGAGAATTTCTTAGGTTAAAGGGACTCGCAATGTCCAGAGTATTAGATGAGTGTTCGTCACTGACAAGCCACTCTAATCCCGGAAGCAGTGCTTCATCCTTAAATGAAGCGAAGCTTGTTTCCCCAGGATACAAGGCGGATGAGAATTGAGTTACATTAACCCCTTTGAGAGCATCTAAGCGGTTTTCCACCTTAATCGACTGGTTTTCCACCTTCCACGTAGAGCTAAATATCCAATCATAATCTTCTAAACATTTGAATATAAGAGAGTTGTTATCTAGGTTAGCTTCGTGAGGAACAATTTGGATTCTTTCTTTCAATGCTGCTTCTCTGACTAATGTTATGGAGGCGAAGCATCCAAAAGCACCTACAGGTTCCCATTTTTCTTCGCCCTTAAGTAGAATGATAACCGGCCCGTACCCAAAAGAATTCCTAATCAAGTAAACCAAAGTTTCCCTAGCCTTAACCACAAAACTTCCATTCCCAGTTATTGTGATCCCATCAGGTGCCTCCGGAGGGATCCCATTCTCCACTCTGATCTCCGGAAAAACGGGAAACTTCACCACATAGCTAATGTTTTCAGGGATATTTGAGAACACTTTTATCTCGGCTTCGTAGAGACCAGCCTCGTTGGTTATTAGACTCCAAGATGCGCTTTGTTCTGCGCGGGGTTCTAGCCCCCTAATCTCTATGGTTTCTCCTTCAAGCGCCTCCATAGGTGGATTAGCCTTGAGGCTTAACCTTAAGTTGAGCCTTTCCACTCCCGTGTTATGAATCTTGACTTTTACCTGAAACTTCGTGTTTGAGATGGGTATGGGTGAAGATAAGTAGGGTCCTTTGATCTTGAACTCTGGTCCTAAGATCGGAAGTTTCACGTAACGCATAGACATCTGCGTGCCGTAGCAGTCAGGCGGTTCCAAATCGAACCTAAACATCGTCACACTGCCTTTCCACATTGAATGGTCTGCCAAATCTAAGACGTATTCGTGAAGTTCTCCATCTGCCTCTGTGGGGATCTCCGTCGTTTTGTCTTCGTCCCAGAGAGGTGATCTGTCAGTGATCCAATATAACTTCAAAATTGAGGCGTTGCCGCTGATTTTCATTGCGACTACTATTTTCGATTGTTTTTCAGATAGGATTCTCACTTGTGGGCTATGCATATATGGATCGAAATCTACAACCTCGGTGGCTAGTCCCTCTTCAGTCAGCTGTGCTGAAGTAAATCCATTAGCCATAGTCCACCCTAAAGGTTCGTTAATGTTAAAATTCCATTCGTATTTTGTAGGTTCCACATTTGCAGGCATAGGAATCGTCAGATAAATGGTATAGGCCAAAAATACCGCAAAGGATACTAGAAGCAAAACGCAAACAAGGATCTTAACTCTACCATCCAGCACTGACATTCTTAAAGCCTCAAACAGCTATCAGATCTCTTTCAATTCCCTCTATTGGGATTTCCTCTTTAAGACTTAGTAGGTCTTGACTTATTAGTCTCCGCCCCCAATATTGAAGAGCGACACAATACCTCTCCGGCTTGCCGGTTCTAAGGTATAAGGCTAGAGGACTGAGACTGATGGATCCTAGTGATCCGAGGCATGGGCGGTTCTTCGTGTTTCTGTGCGTGATTGGAGCGTTCGCCATTCTCAGTTCTACAATGTCTAAGAATCCCGTTTTGAATCCATTCGCGGGAAGCCTTGGAACACCTGAGGCTCTCATGGGGTTCATTGCAGCAGCTTCCACTATTCCAGGCATCTTGATTAGTCTTCCAGCGGGCTCATTGTCCGACATCTTTGAGAGGGAGAAAATTCTTCTAGCATCCAGCATCGTGTTCGCGTCTGCACCCTTTCTCTACATTTTTACTGGTTCTTGGTGGCAACTAATCCTTGTGCGTTTCTATCACGGGTTTGCGACAGCCATCTTCGTACCTGTTGCGAGAGCAGCCATAGCTGAACATTATCCATCCAAGAGGGGGGAGAAGATCTCAACTTTTACGTCAGCAACAATCGTAGGGCGAAGCATTGCTCCTTTCTTGGGCGGCTTCATATTATCGATCACAATCTGGGACTATCACAGTTACTATCTTGTCGTGAGCATTGCAGGGGTCGCAGCCCTCCTCACAACCTTGATACTAGTAAGGAACAGAAGTGGCGTGACAAGAACACAGACAATAAGCACACAATCGAGCGTTCCTGAACAAAAGGCAAAATCCAGACCTACTCATGGATGGAGAGAAGTTGTGAGAAACTCCGGAATCGTCGTTGCAACTGCTGTCGATGCCGTAGCCTATTATGTCTATGGCGCCGTAGAGTTTTTCCTTGTTGGATACCTAAAGAATATAGCTCTCTTAGATGCCTCTTTGATTGGGATGATCACGGGAATGCAGATTGCATTGATTCCGATTCTAAGTCCTTTCCTTGGCAGGCTTTCAGACAAAGTTGGGAGGAAGATTCCAATTGCAACAGGATTGGTGATCGGTGGGCTTCCACTGCTCGCCATTCCACTGACAACTCAGTTTCTTCCTCTTTTGGCCATATCGATGATTTATGGACTCGGATTTGCACTGGTTACGTCTTCTACGCCTGCGCTTGTAGGCGATGTGGCGCACAAAGAGTCCTATGGAGCAGCCATGGGTTTCCTTGCAACTATCATGGATGTCGGTCAGACTTTGGGACCTATAGTTACTGGTTTCTTGTTGGCAGTGTTTGGATATTCTGGTTCGTTTGCCTCTTTAGGATCGATACTCCTAGGTTTCTGTGCATTCTTTGTCATATATCATAAATTAGCTTCTAAGCAGATCCCTACGATATCTACGCACGTTTAGCCTATGGCTATAGGCCCACATCTAACCCCTTCCCCTATATTTGCAATCCGTGCCTACTAGTAGGACGTAGGTCCCAAACTCTAGCCAGCTTTTTCTAGCTTCGATGCAGCGCAACCACGATTTGGACCTACTACATGATCTCTCTCTGGTTTTTCAGAGCTCTTCAGCTGGCTGTGGCCAGAGCTGCTATTTGACAAAGTTTATCTTTGACTTATCTGGTCTGTTCCCATTGGCGGATCTGAGATATATGGAGAAGCCTCGGAAGAACGAGATTCGGAACCGTATGCCCCGAGAGATAGAGGCTTTCATACCTGTTCTTAGAGAGACTTTCCGCCTGATCGCAATCTACCAGTTCAGCCGCACAGAGGAGAACGAGGTTAGGCTCCGTCTTCAGATGATGCGTGCCACAAGGGAGATGCAGAAGTTCAAGCCCTACCTCCAGAAAAAGTGGCAAGGTTACTTTGCGATTCTGGAGAATCAGCACCGTTTCCGAATAGGCGATGTCATCTGCGCGTTGGACGGTGTCATTCACCGAATCCACCTGCGGGCTGGAAACAAGGGCCTCCTCAGAGAAGGCGCAGAGTATGACGCATTGGGACCGTGGAGCAAAGAAGTAAAAGACTTCCTCAACGAAAGGAGAAAAACAGAAGCCCAGGTCCTAAGTCGGTCTGAAGCAACAATCCCTTCAATCTGGATGATCATCTCTGCTTATGCGGAAACCAAAGAGTCAGCTTTCAACTGACATAGGCTTGAATGGTATGAAAAACTTCACCAACCCTGAGTAGCATTTGAGGCTCAGTAGATAAGCAGAAATATGTTCGATAAGTTTAAATATAGTAAGCGCTGTCATACATTTTTTTGTGGCACTAGTACAGTGCTATAGAGTGCGCGAGAAACAAGATGGCTGAAGGGTGGAAACGACTTTTCACGCAGAGCCTAACAAGGCCAGAGCAGATACTAGACAAGTTCAAAATCGATGTCGAAAGCCTGAAGCCTGTCGTCGAAAAGTATCCCATGAGGGTCTCGAGGTACTATTTTGATCTTATCGAGAAGGTTGACGACCCAATCTGGAAGCAGTGCATCCCGAGTCCGCTAGAGCTTCAAGATTCTTCCGGCGTTGAGGATCCATTAAATGAGGAGGGAGACAGCCCAGTTCAAGGCTTAGTCCACCGATACCCGGACAGAGTCCTAATGTGCGTATCAAACATCTGCGCAACATACTGTAGATTCTGCACACGGAAGAGGAGAGTTGGGAAACCAGTCCTCAACCTTTCCCGCGATACATTATTGGAACAGATCAGATACATAGAGAGGAAAACTGCCGTTCGGGATGTTCTTCTTTCCGGTGGAGACCCATTAATGCTAGAGGATGAGAGGATAGAGTTCCTCCTCAGAAAGCTTAGAGCCATACCTCACATCGAGATCTTGAGGATCGGATCTCGGGTTCCTTGTACGTTTCCCCAGAGGATAACGCCGAAACTCTGCAAGGTGCTCAAGAAGTATCATCCCCTTTACGTGAACGTTCACTTCAACCATCCGCTCGAGATAACAGAGGAAAGCGAAAGAGCCTGCGGACTGCTTGCTGACGCTGGAATCCCGTTGGGGAACCAGTCAGTCCTCCTGAAAGACGTCAACGATGATCCTGAGCCAATGAAAAACTTGGTTCAAAAACTTCTGAAGATCCGAGTCAGGCCATATTACTTGTTCCAGATGGACCTTGTTAAGGGAACCTACCACTTCAGAACAAGAGTCGAGACCGGTATCAAGATCGTCGAATCTCTAGTCGGTCACACTTCAGGTTTGGCTGTGCCACGCTATGTCATCGACGCTCCGGGCGGCGGAGGAAAAATTCCAGTTCAGCCAAACTGTATCCTAAGCATAGGAAAAAACGACGTCTTTCTAAGAAACTATGAGGGAAAAATCTACAGATATCCTCAGGCATCTTTGGAAAGTGGAAGGACTCCCCTAGAAGTGCCAGCATACATTGATCAATGAAAAAAGAGAGGATCTTCAAACCAGATTAGCATATAAGAGTGAAGTCTTACGAAATCGCTAGGATCCCGAGTCTCTCCGTTAACTAGATTATTCCTTTCCCAGACACATATCCATTCCGATCTGTTTTAAGAATATGTGGGACGCCGTATGAGCCTCGATCCTAAGTAGGTCTTCCAGATCCTCTGGATAATCGATATCCATGGTCACGTTTTGAACATCGTAGACCTTCGTCTTGATCCCTTTCTTGGACGCTTCGGCCAGATGCCTATTCAGGCTTCCTGAACCAAAAGATGGCGGTATCACGTTTGGCGGCTTCTGGAAAAGAGCGTTTGTTCCGCCGTTTCTGGAAGGGCCAACGACTATGCATGTCTCCTCCGAACCTAAGTTGACGATCTGGTCTACGTCATCCGGTCTCAGTAGAGGGATATCTGCGGGCAGAATCAAGACCGATTCCGCTTTGTTTTGAATGCACCAGCTTATAGCTTGCTCAAGGGCCTGATTTAGCCCCGGCTTCTTCTCGGGCAAGTATGCAACCCCAAAATCGTTCGCAAACCCTTGGACCCTCGAGTCTGAACTCACCACGACAATCTGGTGAACGGATTGGGAACATATTACCGCTTTCAACACATCTTCCAGCATCACTAATGTAAGGGTCTGGCGTTCTTGCGGGTTTAGAACTTCTGAAAGCCTTGTCTTCGATCTTAAGAGCGTTTTCACCGGAATGACTGCAAAGACCGTCATGAGAACCATCAAGTCCAGCTCTGCTCAACAAAATCTCTAGCCTGTCACTAGCATATAAGTAAATTAACACGCACATCATAAGTCGGATTAATCGACCTCGGGCACTGTTTACACGTCAAACCGCGACAGAGACCCACGGCCAAAGACGAACTGGATATTGGGTAGGTTTCGTTATGGGATCTAGGATCGAGACTGCTCTCAAAGATCTGGCAGACCGCGTCATCTCTTGCGAGCGATGCCCTAGGCTGAGAGCCTACTGCCAGCAAATAGCCCGTGCCAAGAAGAGAGCATTCATAGACTGGGACTATTGGGGAAAGCCTCTCCCCGGCTTCGGCGACGTACATGCAAAGCTCCTCATCATAGGCTTGGCTCCAGCAGCTCACGGAGGAAACCGAACGGGACGAATGTTCACTGGCGACAGTTCGGCAGACTGGCTCATCCGAGCGCTCTATGAAGCTGGATTTGCCAATCAGCCCATAAGCGTCGGCAAAGACGATGGGCTGAGGCTTAACTCTGCCTACATCACAGCTACGGTTCGATGTGCTCCGCCAAGTAACAAGCCAACTAAGAAAGAGATCGAGAACTGTTCTTCGTATTTGACCGAAGAGTTGGCGCTGCTCCAAGAGGTAAAGCTCGTCCTAACGCTGGGAAGAGTAGCCTTCAAAGCCTACTTGACGCACTTGCCTCAAGGCTCACTCACTCGTCGACTGGCGTTCAAGCATGGCGCGCTATACGGCATTGGTGCGAAGATGCCCTTGTTGATGGCCTCGTATCACCCTAGCAGGCAGAACACATTCACAGGCAGGCTCACTTGGGAGGAATGGTCTCGCATCTTCACCGAGGTACACAGAATTCTGGGCTGACTTCGACCTAGGCTTGCACGCGTTTTCTATGGCTACCCTGTTGTGTACATAAGGCTCAACGGCGAAAATCGGAACTCAGAAGTGCATAGCTATCTACGCTGTTTCATATAGTTCTTTATCTAAGTAAGCTTGTCTTCCATTTTTCCAAGAACCTTACTATAGCATCTAACAGCCCAATTTCACACAAAAATTCGACTAATACATGTACCGCACAGTCTTCGACCCAGGCGAAAGGAAAGAGGGGGCATTACTCCCAACACAGAACTTACCATAATCTTTGGCCGATGCATTAGATATTCAGTTTCCCCTCAGATTCAAGACTGTTTCAGCCAGTTGAACCTTGTCTTCCAGACTTTTCATAATGGTGTTCGTTACGACTACGTGAATCCCAAGGGTCTCGATTCGTGATTTTTCCGCCGCATCAATATTGTCTATAACAAAGGCATCAAGAAAGTCTCTGTATACGATGGCTACCCCATATGCTGAAACCTCTAACCCCAGGCCTTGCATCAACCTGTCAGCAGGTCCCTTGATCGGGGCGCCTCCAACGATAGGGCTTACTGCAGCCACTTTCGCTTTCGTCTTCTTCAATGCGTCCCTAACCCCTTTTACAGAGAGGATTGTGCCTATGCTCACGATCGGGTTGCTGGGACAGATGATGACGGCTTCCGAGTTCAAGATCGAGTCGAGAACACCTGGAGCTGGTTCAGCCCTTTCAATGCCTTCGAATTCCACGCCAAGTACCTTATCTTGGGCTCCTCTCTTGACGAAATATTCCTGGAAATGCATTCTCCCTTTATCCGTCACGACAATCGTTTCAAATCCTTCATCAGTCATCGGTATTATCCTCATCACCAATCCGAAAGATCGAGTCAGCCTCGCCGTCACCTCTGAGAGTTTGAGCCCGCTTTTCAGTAGATAGGTTCTATGAATGTGGGTTGCCAGATCTCTGTCTCCGAGCCTGAACCAAGTTTCGTATCCATATTTTTGAAGCGTTTCCAGACAGTGGACGGTATCTTCTTTGATTCCCCATCCCTTCTCTTGGTCAACAATTCCTGCCAACGTATACATGACGATGTCTAGATCAGGAGAGATATGTAAACCGTAAAGCTCGATGTCGTCACCACTGTTGACGATCACGGTTAGATCTTTGCTGGGAATCAACTTCACCAGCCCTTGAAGGAATCTTGCAGCCCCAACACCTCCAGCCAAAGCAGTAATCATCAACTGCGCCTCCAACAGTTTTGAGATGTCACGCTTTTCAGAGTTTTCCTAGGAGGAGCCTCTGGCTTCTCATCAGGGTACCCGAGCGTTATCAAAGCCTGAGGTTCAACGTCCTTGGGCGCTCCCAGAACCTCTCTAACCGTTTCCTGACAGAAGAGCGGTGCACAGAACCAGCACGTGCCCAGTCCCTCAGCGTGAGCGCCTAGGAGCAAGTTCTGAATTGAGGCGGCTACGCTTTGGACAGCCGTTAGATATTCGGCTTTCTGTCTTCTCTCATCGGGATACGTGTCCATGTCTTCCATGGTTAAGCATGCCACTATGAGGATGGGGGGTTGCGTGAACTGTGTTATCGAGGCTTTTGTAAGGCGTTCACGGTCTTCAGGTGACAAACCATCCTCACGTAGGTCCTTGTCCCACTCTTTTGCCATCGCTTCGGCGAGCCTTTGCTTAACCTTTAGATCGTCGATAACGATGAAACGCCAAGGTTGGGCGTTGTGGGCTGATGGTGCCCATGTGGCTGCTTCCAAGACTTTGCGGGTGATACTATGTGGAATTTCTTTCCCTAGATACTGATGTATGCTACGGCGGTCCTTAATGGTTCTCCAAATACTGGACAATGTGCATACCGGCTTGGCTATGCTCGATAATTGATTGCAAGTTTATCCCTTAAAAGGAATGAGGCAGAAGCAATGAGAAGCCTTTGGATTTCAACTCGTTTGCCGTAGGTTTTCATGTTTGCAGACAGTAGTTGCAAGAGCTGCTGAACTTCCTACTTGCGTTCTCCTCTATATCTTGCAGTGGTATTATTCACTTCCTTGGTTTTTGGTCCCACATCCTGGTCTTTGTACCAGAACTGACTGCCTTCGCCAAAAAGTATCCAATTGGAATCGTATATAATGCGAGGGTTGCATTAAATAATCCTATGATTGGAAGCATTGCGGTCAATGCCTGCTCTGGTATGCTGAAACCGACCGGAGGCGGATACCTCAGAAATGTCCAGTTAACAATCGACATTATCCCCACTCTTAATACTATCCCCAGTGCTGTGAAAAGAATAGTCATTATTGCATCTTTCTGTCCCTTGAAATGTCCGGCTAAGAACCCCTGCACCACATAGATGCCAAACAACATGCCAAGTATGGCTGCGAGATTGTAAAGAGGACCTGTCGGGAGCGCCCCTGGAAATAGGGCGAGTAAAACAAGAGTGTTTATAATTGATATGGTGACTCCTATCGTAGGTCCATAAAGCAAGAACGCAGCGACTATAGGTATCTCCCAGATCTGGTAATAGAGGAACGGCGCATATGGCGCCGGTATCTTAAAGGGTGATTGGTTTAGCGCAACTGTGAGTGCAGCGAATACAACGGTCGTGGCAATCGTTTTGGCGTTCATCTAACGATCTCCGTAAATTCCTAGTTAGCATCCTTCTCCAATCGGGCTCTTATTTAAGAGTTACTACTCAAAAATGAGTGACCGGACTTCACGAAGAAATGAACTAGGAAGCGATCTTCACAGCAGAGAACCGATATTCCGGTAATCGTTGCTCAAGCCTAAAAACGTGATCTTCACTCCCATGTGGCGGTCATACTTGCTGAATATATGCTTAGAATCCTAAGGGACGAGAGGCCAGTCTACGGAGAAGACCAGAAGTTTGCGATTGATAGAGTCTGCGTTGCAGACTAAGTTGTCCAGTATTCCACTCGGGTGGTTTATTTCCCAGTGATTTCTTAATATTCTGTCGAGGCAAAAGGAGTGGAGTGGGCTCATAGATTTACGAAGGGTGAAATAAACACAGTAGCTGAAGTTGAGAAGGCTATCTCAGATCTGGCGGATGTTGAGGTGGTCAAGTCGACCGTCATGAGAGCGCTGAAATCTGGCGCAAAACCGATGGAAGTAGTGAACGCCATGAGTTCAGGCTTGGAAACAGTGGGGAGCAAGTATGAGAGAGGCGAGTATTTCCTATCAGAACTGATCATGGCCGGAATATTGTCTGCCGAGATCTCGAAGATACTAAAGCTATACTTTGAGAGTTCGATGACTGAGCCTTTTGGAAAGATTGTTCTCGCAACGGTCAAGGGAGACGTGCATGATATAGGTAAGAACATCGTTGCCATGATGTTGTCTTCTGCGGGGTTTGAAGTCCTAGACCTTGGGGTCGATGTTCCATCCGAAAAGATTGTAGAAACCGTCAGGGAAGAGAAGCCCGACATAGTCGCCATGTCTTGCCTACTAACTATAGCCATGGATGAGATGAAGAATGTCATCGATGCGATAGGAAGAGCTGGACTGAGAGATAAGGTAAGGGTGCTGGTTGGTGGGAGACCAGTCACTAGAGAATTCGCTGAAGAAATCGGGGCTGACGCTTACGCCAGCAACGCTATAGAGGCAATAACGACATCCAAATTACTAATCAAGGATGCTTGAGAAAGTGAAACGCTTGAACAGCATAGAAAGAATCTGGAAATCTCTTGAATTCGAAGAGCCAGATCGAGTCCCCATCACCGAATTAGGAATTGATCTTCCGCATCTTGAAGCGATAATGGACAGAAGATTGGGTGGCGGGGCAGCGGCCACTTTGGGAAGCGAACCTAGGGAGGAAGAACTGATCGGATTAACAGTCGATTGCTACAAGAAACTGGAACTTGACATGATCGTGGGTGGTGTTTCTCCTCCAAAAGGTTGGAAACCGAAGATCAACTCAGATGGAACAGTGGTCGATGAATGGGGGAGGGTACTATACCACGACGAGAAATGCAGAGAGTGGATTCCAGGCGCAAAGACAATCTGCGAAGCCCCTGAAGAGTGGGAGAATTTTAGTTTCCCAGAGGCTTATGCGCCTGGCAGAAGCGACGGCTTGGAACGTATGAAGCGCTTCATTGATGGCACGATGCTTCTCGCTGGAAATATTAGAGATCCATTCGCTTTACTTTGGGAGATGTTCACGCCGATATACTTCGTCATGTGGATGTATCGAAACCTCGACTTCATAGGGAGCATGTTTGAGAAGGTCACGGCATACAATGTTGAAATCATCAGTCTTCTCCGTGATTGCGGCGCCGAACTGATCATTAGCGCAGGTGACTGGTGTGAGAAGATGGGACCCATGGTTCCCTTAAAATTCTTTAGAGAGACAATTTTCCCAAACTTAAGGAGACAGGTCGAGGCTACGCACAACCGAGGTTCAAAGTTTATCAAGCACACCGATGGAAATGTTGTGCCGCTGCTGGAGGAACTATCTTGCATTGTTGACGGTCTACATTCCCTCGATCCCTCAGCAGGCGTCGATATCGGTGACGTGAAGCGGAAATACGGTGACAGACTCGTTCTGCTCGGCAACGTCTCAGTTGACAATCTTGCCAGAAAAAGCACAAGGGAGATCGTCGATGAGACAAAAGAATGCATCAGGAAAGCCTCGTCTGGAGGTGGACATATCCTATCCTCAAGCAACACGTGGTTTACTGATGCAAGATTGGAGAACTGCCTAACTATGGTTGAAGTGGGCAAAAAGTTCGGAATCTTTCCATCACGCTTCTGAAAACTCGGCAATGGATTGGACGCACTTTCAGTCCAAATCTCTGTGAAGGCTTCGAGATTGAGACAGTTCTTGGGAATAGATTTTAGTCACTTAATGACATCTAAAGTGTGAAAGTCGATTGACACTGACTACTTACATCTGTTCGAAGTGCGGAAGGTCGCATTCTCTAGAGGAGTTTAGAGAGAGCAGTTTCTGTCGTCGCTGCGGAAAGCTTCTAACCTTTCATGATAGGGAGACCTCGCAAGAGAACGTTAGGAAATGGAAGATAGATTGTCAGACCGATTTATGAGGCTCTTTCCCTATTCTCCCTATCCCCAACAACTCGATTTCATGAGGGACGCTGAGCGCATTCTAGTTGATCACGGTGTATTGGTCGCCGAGGCCTGCAACGGTTTCGGTAAGACGGTCTGCGCCTTATCTGTCGCTTTGTCTCTTGGGCTGAAGATTGTTCACGCGACCAGGACGCATGAGCAGGTTAGGCAGGTTTTGCAGGAAGTAGAACAGATAAATGCTAAGGCCGAAACGGAGTTTTCGGCTGTCAGTTTGGCCAGCAGACAGAACCTATGTTTGAATGAAGCTTGCAGGCGTTTGCCTCCCCTTGAGGCCATTGAGGCTTGTAATGCCCTTAGGAAAGCCGGCAGATGCCGCTACAGGTCCGTTTTTGATTCCAGTCTCCCTCCATCCCTCCCGGCCGTGCTGTCCACAGAAAAAATATTAAGGCTTGGTAAGATTAATCGTTACTGCCCATACTTCCTAACAAGGAGAATGGCCGAGAACCGTACCGTGGTTGTGGCTCCTTATCAGTATATATTCAATGAGGCTATAAGAGCCAAGGTTAAACTTGATGTTGCCGGAAAAATCCTAATATTCGACGAAGCGCACAACGCTGACAAGGTCGGTCAAGAAGTTCTAAGCGACGTTCTCTCAGAGAGAGGGCTAGACAACGCCAAGAGGGAACTTCAGCTCATCGATGCTCCCTTCACGTTCATAGACGATTTGAAGAACTACTTAGACGACAACGTCTCAGCTGAGCCTATGGCTAAAGACGGCTCAGAACTTCACCAAGAGTTGGAGCATCTACTCGGCGAAGAGATCTCCAGCTTCGTTGAGGTGTTGGAGCCCATCGTAGAACAGATTAGGCTGTATAAGATTAGGCGGGATATGGTTCCAGTCTGCTACTTGAACGGCGTCTTGAACTTTCTCTCGCTGGTTGATTCAAGCGACGGCGAGAGCTACGCGGCAATCTATCGAAGGTCCCTCGCAGGCATAAGCCTTATCGAGTATAGGTGTCTAGATCCTAGTCTCGCAATCAAACCGGTCCTTGAAGAGGCTTACAGCGCTCTAATCATGTCGGGAACTCTTTCTCCCCTAAAATTGTTCACAGACGTGATCGGCTTGACAGATGCTGAAACCAGAACCTACTCGGCTATTGCAAGACCTGAGAACGTCCACAGTTATATCGATACTTCTGTTACAACGAGGTACAAGGAGAGAGACACGCGTATGCTCAGGCTGTACGGTGAAAGAATCTCGGGCCTCATATCTCAGGTTCCCCATGGCGTTCTAATCTTTTTCCCGCAACGGGGGCTCATGCTACAAGGTTTGAAGAGCTGGACAGATAACGGGTTTCTGAAGAAGATAGATGACAAACTGCTTTTCGATACAAAGGAAGTCTTTGTCGAGGGCGACCGGGCAACAGAGAATGCCGAAATCGTAGAGGACTACAAGGAGGCTGCAAAAAGCGCCGGCGGGGCCGTTCTCTTCGCCGTCTTTAGAGGGAGAAACGCTGAGGGCTCCAACTTTCCCGACGAGGAGGCGAGGGGCATATTCCTAATCGGCTTGCCATACGCTGATTATCGAGACCCGGTTGTCAAGGCTCAGATCCGCTACTTTAACACGCGAAGCCCAGATCTCGGCGAACGATGGTATCTCATGGACGCCTTCAGAGCCGCAAACCAAGCGATGGGAAGGGGCATAAGACATAGAGACGACTGGTGCAACTTCTTCCTAATGGACAGAAGATATGCCTCATACTGGAGATTCATATCGAAATGGGCAAGGGAGAACGGGATTGAGGAGATTAAACCAAACCAGACGATCTGAAGACATATAGATGTTTTTCTGACTAGAGAATAATCTGATGATTCGAAAAGGCTCTGGCCAATGTTAAAGTTCAGGCTTCCTTTTATGAAAGTTTGTGTTTTTTTCGAATGTGCAGGCGCTCCTAAGTATCCTTCCCTCATCGAAAGGTTTTCCGACTATCTGAAGCCCGATAGGTACTCCGTTGCTGAATCCGCAAGGGATGGAGATCGCTGGATATCCTGTGAGGTTAGCCGGAACGGTTAGAACATCACACATGTATAGCGCCAAGGGATTGTGGATCTTCTCGCCAATCTTAAACGGCGGAATTGGCATCGTAGGTCCCATCAGAACGTCGAACTTCTCAAAAATCTTCTCGAAGTCCCTTCGGATTAGAGTTCGGATTTTAAGCGCCTTCAGATAGTATCGGTTGTAGTATCCTGCCGACAATGCGTATGTCCCCAAGATTATCCGCCTCCTAACTTCGGGCCCAAGCCCGATTCTTCTGTTTTTGGAGTATACCGTGGACCAGTCCGAGACATCTTTAGAGATGCGATACCCGTAACGCAGTCCGTCGTATCTTGCAAGGTTGGAACTCGCTTCGGACATGGCGATTATATAGTAGGCAGCCAGGGAGAAGTCAAGACTGGGCAGAGATACCTCGGTATAAGAGGCTCCGAGATCCTCAAACTTCTGGATGGCTTCCCAGATGGCTTTTTTTACTCTCTCATCAGTTCCCTCGCCCAAAAACTCGACGGGCACGCCGATCTGCAACCCTTTAACATCATCTTTGAGATATGTCGTGTAGTCTTTTTGAGGTAGATCTGCTGAAGTGCTGTCGAGCGGGTCGTAGCCGCTTATCACATTAAGTAAGATTGCACAATCGTAAACATTCCTCGCCATTGGTCCGATCTGTTCAAGGCTATTTGCGTAGGCTATTAGGCCGTATCGGCTCACGAGCCCGTATGTAGGTTTGAGGCCGACAATTGAGCAGTAACTGCCTGGACATCTTATCGATCCTCCAGTATCCGAGCCTAGGGCCAACGTTGTCTCCTCAGCTATCAGGGCGGCTGCACTTCCGCCTGATGATCCTCCCGGAACCCTTGCGACATCCCACGGGTTCCGTGTCGGACCATAGTAGCTGGTTTCTGTTGTGGTTCCCATGGCGAACTCGTCCATATTCGTCTTTCCAACAATGATTGCACCTTCACTAGTGATCTTTTCAATGACTGTTGCGTTGTAAGGAGGGACAAAATTTTGGAGCATCTTCGAGGCGCACGTGGTACAGATTCCTTTGGTGCATATGTTGTCCTTGATGGCTATGGCTACTCCCGCCAGTCTCCCTGCGTTTCTCTTCATAGATATTTCCTTGTCGATCATGCTAGCCCTGTTGACAGCTTCCTCATCAGCAACCGTGATGTAGGCGCCAATCCTTCCTTCTATCTCATGTTCTCTCTCGAGCAGAGATAAGATGTATTCTTCAGCGGTTAACTCCTGAGTCTTTACCTTTGCTATGACTTCGCTCGCTGCTAGCTCGTAAGGTTTCGGCATCTTGGCTTTCTCCGTCTTTCTAGACTATTCTCGGTGCCTTGTAGAACTCCCTCTCCTTTTCAGGTGCATTTCTCAGTGCATCTTCTCTATTCAAGGATTCCTTCCTCTCGTCTTCTCTATAGATATTGATAAGGTCTAGGACATGATAAGTCGGAGGCACATCCTCAGTGTCCGCTCTATCTATCTTCTTGAAATAATCAAGAATCTCGTTAAACTGTTCTGTGAAGATAGTCTTCTCTTCCTCAGCGAGCTCCACATGTGCCAACCAAGCTACATGCTCAACTTCTCCCTTGGTTATTCGACTTCTCTTCATGACAAACCCTTCAACTTACAAATGTACTCAATTCTTTAAAGATTTGCCTAATGCCTACTTCAAATATTCAGGAAAAATTGAGAGTTGTCCCGCACAAGGCTCGAACTTTGACACTTTTATCTTTCCTTGTCACTTCCCGGTGAGTAAGTTATAGCCGAACTACAACCATATCAAAGAGTTTATGTAACTGGACAATATCATTCCCAATCCGAGTAGAATTCCACCGACAGTGGTTGCTACTCGAGGTCCTGTCATATCTTGAACCTTCCGGCGGGTATCACAGGGAGAGCAAACGTTAGTAACGCGATGGTGAAGGCAGAAGAAGTTTCAATTCTTTTCCAAACGAACTCTTTCTCAAGTGGAGGCGCAAGTATACCAAAAGCATGGACCGCGCCCAATCACAGATTGATTACTGCAGCAACCGCAACGTATTTCCATCTTGACGTTGTCGCAAGACTCGAGTAGAATTTAGCTTACGTATATATCCTTTTCCAGAAGCTAGCAAGATCAAGACATAATATGCTCATATATTCTGAAACCCGAATCTTTCTCGTGGAGAATATGCCACGATGATCTTAGGTTATGAAGTTGGTCAGTCCAGCGTCTTTCGCGAGCTGTATAGCCCTTTCAACCTCGGTCCGTGCTAACCTTCTCCGAAGCTCAGGCATCTCATAGGCCCTCCATTCGGGTCTATACTGAAACATAACATTAGTTCTGACATCTTTGCCAAGGTTCTCAGCGATCCAATTCAAGATAGCCTTGGTACAACATTCAAGATGGCCGGGTAGGACCAAGACTCGTATGATGAGCTCGCCGTATTCTTTGCCGCATAGGTGGTTCCTCGTGCAGGCTTCCCAGTAACGAGGCGCATCTGATATCCTCTTGGCGCACTCTTTAGAGCCATATTTGAAGTCTAGAAGATAGATATCTGCGAACCCTGCTAGGAGATCCGCCGTCTCCTCGCTGTAGTAAGAGTTGGAGTTCCAGACGATCGGCACATTCAGAGTCACATTCTTGAAGGTCTCAAGCCACTGTTGAAGCCAAGGTGTCGGTTCTCCGCCAACGAGGTTGATGTTCCTACATCCATTCTTCCTCAACTGTTCAACAGCCAGAGCCAAACGTTTGGGCGAATATATCTCGCCATTCTCAATCCACTGGGATATCGTCCAATTCTGGCAGTGGAGGCATCGCATGCTGCAGCCTAACGTGAATATGGTCCCTGAGGGAACTAGTTCAGGTTCCTCACCCATATGTTCGAAGATCGTAGAGACAGAGATCTTTAAACCGCATTTACAATAACCCAGTTCTCCAGCTATACGGTTGAAGCCGCATCTTCTCGTGCAGAGGTGACAGTGTTCGAGAATTCGATTAGCTATCTGGATTTTTAGGTCTAGATAAGACTTTTCGGGCTCCTCCATCTCGTCTAGGCCATTCTGGCGGCTGTCTATCTTTTGCTGAAAGTGGTGGAACTGTTCTGTTAACTCTTGGTGGATCTGCCAGAGGTTTGAGAGAGAGTCTTCTGCGTCGAATTTGGCGGGAAGTTTCTTCGCGATTAGAAACTTGGCCGGTTTGTCATCTTGCATAACGTCGAAGTATCTCGACAGACTTGCTCGAGCTGCCTTATCCTTTAGAACAGCGATGGCATCTTGCCTTAGAATGTGCCACATCCGAGTCAAGGTAAAACTGGAGCAATCGAGGCTTATTAAGCCTCTGACCTTTTGTCCGCCTCCTTCAGAAAGATTGGTGGTATAACCGATAGGAACACAGCCATTGCAGACGCGTAGTAAGGGAAGAGCATGCCGAACCTTTCCCAGAATACACCGCTGATTGCTGAGCCTATCGTCATACCCATCCAGAAAGATGTAGCTGAGAATCCATTCATCAAGCCTCGCCTTGTAGAAGGCGTCAACTCCATCAAAAGGTCCTGAAAAGCCGGCCATGATATGTTTAGGATAGCGTTAGATAAGAACATGAAAATGATGGATTCAATGAAACTTCTGGATAAAGGGAAAAGGCCGAAGAATGGAGCAGAAAGAATTATTGTTAGGATTATTATTGTCTTCTTGCTGTATTTCGTGGCCAGAATTCCTCCTGGAATCTGCACGATCATTGAGGATAAGCCGAAACCCAGCGCGTATAGCAGCCCGACAGCGGTGTAGTCAACCGAGAACTTTTCCTTGATAAAGATGGCCGTGATGGGGCTGTATATTCCTACACCAATCGCCTGTATCAGATTTAGTGACGAAAAGATGAGCACTACAGATAGGAATGAGCTCTCAGTTCCTTTCCGAATTCCGGCAGATGGTTGGGCAGACTTTCTTGTTTCTCTGAGTAGCAGCGAGAGGAAGAAGGATAAACTGACAAGGGCAGCACAGAAGAGAAAGGGTGCCTGTATGCCTAGGATGTCGGCGATCAAACCTCCGAGGAACGGCGCAACCATTGATCCTAGGAAAAGAGCTATGTTCATCCAGCTATAAGCTAACGCCCGTGCCTCAACTGTCGAGTAATCAGCAGTCATTGTCCATCGAATGGGCAAAATTAGACCAGTGGATACTCCGGATAGAATAACCCAAGGGATCAAATAAGTCCAGTCTCTAGCAAACATATAGAAGAGTGGCGGAAAGACACCTAAGAAAGTTCCAACAGTATTCAGATTCTTCCTGCCATATCGATCTGAAAGCAAGCCGCTTATGATCTGTAAGACAGCAGCTACGCCGTTTGAGATGGCGAATATATAGCCCAGTTCCGACATTGAGGCTCCCAGAGATTTAATATAGATTGGCCAGATCGGACCGATCAGATTGAAGGATAGAGAGCTCAACAGAGTGATCACGAAGAGTAAGAGAATATTCCTACCATAAGCCATCAGTCTTGAGACCATGATGGACCAGCCTTCTTGGTGCTTACAATCTCTTGAGATTGTTGGAATTAAGCCTTCTCCAAAGAGAGTTTTCGCGAATCTAATGTCAAACTATGGAATAGGGCAGCGAGAGGTTTCCCTTATGAACCTTGCCTCTAATTGGGATAGTCTGCGCACAGTTTGGGCATCGAGTATCATCGGTGATGTTCCATCTGACGATGTCAAAGCTGAAGCGCTTTATCAGAAGCTCTTGACAGTTGTGACAGTAAGTGTTCTCATATCTGTGGCTTGGAACGTTTCCCAGATATACGTAATTCAGCCCTGCTTCGTGCGATACTTCATAGGCTTCTTCAAGCGTCTTGAGCTCTGTGGATCGAATATTTTCTAGTTTGTAATTCGGATGGAACCTTAGTAGGTGGAACGGAGTATCTTTGCCCAGGTTTTCGCGTATCCACACGGCGAGCCCCCGTATTCTTTCCATAGAATCACCGATCTCTGGTACAACTAGATTGGTAATTTCAATGTGAATGTTGTGTCTTCTCATCTCCTTCAATGATTCATAGATAGGTTCAACTGAAGGAACAGACGAGAACTTCTTATAGAACTCAGGGTCTCCTCCCCCCTTGAAGTCAACTGTGGCAGCGTCTAGGTATGGGCTGATCGCTTTGACAGCCTCAACTGTCATGTATCCATTGGTGACAAACGTGTTGAACAACCCCCTCTCATGAGCTATTACGGCGGTGTCATAAGCGTATTCGAAGAAGATAGTGGGCTCGGTATAGGTGTAGCTGATGCCTTGGCAGTCGTACTCATTGCTGAGTCGAACAACATCCTCTGGCCGCAGGTCTCTTCCAGTTATCTCTTTTTCTTGGCTTATAGCCCAGTTGTCACAGAATTGGCAACGAAAGTTGCATCCGATCGTTGCGATAGACATAACCAGTGATCCTGGGTGGAAGTGCGAGAGAGGTTTCTTCCCGATCGGGTCAACATTTGCGGCACATGCCTTGGCATAGTTCAACGAATAAAGTCTTCCCGAGATGTTCTTCCTCACTAAACAGAAACCCACGGCACCTTCACGGATCAAGCACCTCCTTGCACACAAGTTACATCTGAGCCGATCTTGCTGCTCTTGTTCGTAAAGCATAGCTTCTTGTAGAGACACATAGTTCACCCACTTTAAGTAGAGATTCTGAGATGCTGTCTTGGATCCACCTAATGTATAGAGGTTCCTCAGGCTCATAAGTCTTTATTCAACGGCGACTACACCGTCAGTCATCTATAATCGCTTGTACTTTCGATAGACCTCATCGATTGGGATTCCGGAAGCTAAAGCTTGACGAGTCTTTTCCTCATGTCCTTCAATTTCCTCAGCCTTCACGAGAACCGTTCCAGCCATTTCCTGAGGTATCACTATCACGCCGTCCATGTCTCCTACAATCCAGTCGCCAGGGGTAACCTTCACTTGACTAGTAAGGGTTCCACTGACGTATATGGGAATCTGGAAGTCTTCTGGTCTCCACCGTTTAGCCGACTCGATAGGGCTGGTGTAGCGGACAAACACGGGCCAGTCAGGGATCCTCAGCAGACCTCTTCCGTCCCTTATTCCGCCGTCAATAACTACGCCTACAGCGCCATAGTATTTTGAAGCGTAGCTCATCATCTCACCCCAGTGGCCGCAACAAGATTCTTTCCCCGCATCAACGACCACGATGTTGAATGGCATCATTGCTTTAAACATGCCAAAGTCTTCGAATCTAGGGTTTATTAGCTCAGTTCTCGGTTCCCTTGAACCACGTACGGTGAATGCTTGTCCGGCTGCGCGCATATCGTAACACAGAGGCTTTATCTCAAGCGATAGGCATTGATTTGCGGATCCCATCGAATCTAGAGTGTCGTAGATTGTGGGTGTCGGTATCTCTCTGAAACGTTCAGCCATTTCCTTTATCCCAATTTCTCTATCGGCCAATTCAGTCACCACACCGACAAGGTTGGATTTTGCAACATTTAATGTTTCGTCGTTCGAAAAGCGTTATTTGGCTCGTATGCAAGAATGCTTCTGTGGAGATGCGAATTTGGAGATAGTCGACGTACAGACGGCTAAGCTTGATGTGGGTTTCAAACAGGTTCTGGTAAAAGTCTACACAGATGAAGCAATAACCGGTCTCGGAGAAGCCTACTGGGGAGAAGGCGTCCGAGATATCATCAAAAGCGAAAAGATGAAGCGGATTCTGTTACAGCACGATCCTCTTGACATAAATAGACTTTTCAGCAGAATGATAGATGCCATGTCAGGAGAAGGCTCGCAGGCGGGATCGGTCGTGACCGCTATTAGCGGGATTGAACTGGCATTATGGGATATAGCCGGGAAGAAATTGGGCGTCCCACTATATCGATTTCTTGGAGGAAAATACCGCGACAAAATAAGGATATACGCAGACTGCCATGCTGGCGAGACTGATGATCCGGAGTCTTGGGCCCAAAAAGCTAAGAGCGTTATAGAAATGGGGTATACCGCTTTGAAATTTGACATAGACACTCGGGAGCATTGGCGGGATGACTTTAACCGTTGCTTAGGCAGCTCTGAGATACGTGCTCAGGCCAAGAAGATTGCGGCTGTCAGGGAAGCCGTAGGAGACGATACTGATATAGCAGTGGATTGTCACTGGAGATATTCTCCGCGAGACGCAGTCAAGTTGGCAATAGCCCTAGAAGAATATAGTCCAATGTGGCTTGAAGACCCGATTCCTCCAGGAAATGTTGACGCTATGCACAAAGTCACTTCTATGAGCCCTGTTCCCATATGTACTGGTGAGAACCTTTACCTAAAACACGGATTTAGGACGCTCATAGAGAAGCAAGCTGCGGACATTGTGTCTCCCGACATACCCAAGGTTGGCGGAGTCTTGGAGTTCAAAAACATCGCTGAGATGGCTGACACATACTTCGTCCCCGTCGCGCCCCATAACGTATCATCTCCTATTGGAACCATGGCTGGGGTTCATGCCTCCGCTTCTATTAAGAATTTCATGATATTGGAAGTCCATCACTTATCATCCGGTGTAACATGGTGGGAAGACCTAGTGAAACGGAAGCCTCTGATTGAAAACGGTTTTATAACTCTCTCAGATGGGCCCGGAATAGGACTGGAACTCGAGGAAGAGCAGGTTAGGAAACACGTGGTGGAAGTAGATGAGAAATTTTTCCAATAGATAAGAATTCCCAAAAGTCAAAGTCATAAGGTTACAAGTATAGTCCGGTTCAGACTATGTTAGAAGTCTGATTCCGGCTTCAAATGGGTTTCAGTTCCCCACAGCTTTGATTTCAAGGAGATCGCCGACCTTGATACCGTAAGTTTGAGTCGCGTTCCCTTGATTTATTGCCAATTCAAGGAAGCCGCTGCTACCGATTATGCACAGAGGCGCACCCAAGAGGACCTCACCGTAAGCTAAGCAAAACCTTGTCCTGATAATGTTATCCTTGAACTTGATTTTGAGTTCTTCTCCTTCGTCAATTGGTAATCTTTTTAGATCAGAAATCGAAACGTTTGTTATTACGTTGCCGAAGTCGTCGATGTGGAGTACCTCACCTGATATTTGATTTTCCCCAATTCGGGGCTTTGCATATTGGGGTATAACTGGATCAACAACCTCAGGGCCGAACTCGGATACCGGAACACCGTTGGCCAGATATGCCGCAGCAGGGCTAAAGACATCGCGGCCATGGAAAGTCCTCGAAACGGTCTTAAGCATGTATTTTGGGTTGGCAATCTTGTAAATGTGGCCTATTCCCTCCTTAACGGCTGACAGCATTAGAAGGCCGTTGTCTGGTCCTACGTATCGACTGCGGTCTGTCTCAATTATTATAGGTCTTCTCTCAGTTCCGACTCCAGGATCGACTACAGCAACATGGACTGTTCCTTCCGCAAAGTACTGCGCAGCCTGAGCAAGGATGAATGCTCCCATTTTAACGTTGAATTTTCTTATTTCATGACTGATATCCACAATCGTCGCATCTGGACATACCGAAAGTATTACGGCTTTCATCTGCGCAACGTAAGCGTCTCTCAATCCAAAGTCTGAAAGCAACGTGATGATCGGTATCTTCATAAGTATCACTAGGAAAAACTAATAGGTCAGATCTTAATATAAGAAGCGAATAGCTATCTTGGCTAAGCTACTCCCTTGGAGACTCTGACATTGGAAGAGAGAAACCTGATCATGGTTCCCGGACCGACGAATGTCCCAGACCGTGTAATGAGGGCTATGACAAGGCCAATGATAAACCATAGGGGATCAGAATTTCAAAACCTCTACAAAGGTTTACTGGAAAATTTGAGGTACGTCTTTCAAACCGAAGGCGATGTATTCATCCTCACGGCTTCCGCAACAGGCGGCGTTGAATGCGCGATCAGCAACATCGTGAACCCGCGTGATAAGATTGTAATTCCTGTCTTTGGACTCTTCAGCGAGAGATTGAAGGAGAAGATCATACGAAGAGGCGGCGAGGCAGTCGAGTTGCCTTTACAGTGGGGAAAGGCGCCGAAAGCAGACCAGATAAAAAGGCTCATGGAGAAAGAGAGAGATGTCAAAGCTATAGCGATCGTCTATAATGAGACTTCGACCGGAGTTACTGTGCGTGACCTACCGGAAATGGGGAAGATCGCAGAAGATAATGGTGCGCTTCTCATGGTCGACGCCGTATCAATACTTGGTGGAGAACAGCTACCAGTCGAGAAATGGAACGTGGACATATGCGTAACTGGAAGCCAGAAGTGCCTAGCTTGCCCACCCGGTCTGGCTCTCATTTCTGTAAGTGATAGAACGTGGGAGACGATCGAGAAAACCTCAAGACCCTTCTACTTCGATCTCTTGGAGATGAAGAAGTTCGGCGATAGATATGAAACACCATACACTCCTGCTGTCCCACTGTTCTTCGCATTAGACGAAGCCCTGAAGATGATAAGAGACGAGGGACTTGAGAAACGTTTTGAGAGGCACAAAATCTGTGCCGAGGCTTTCTACGACGCTATTGAAGCGTTAGATTTAACCTCGCTTCCTGAGAAGGAAGACAGGTCCCACACAGTTATCGCTTTTAGAAGGCCGCCCGAGGTGAATAACGCCGACGTTCGAAGGATAATGAAAAAGCGATACAAGGTCGTAATATCTGGGGGAGCGGGCAAACTCAGAGAGGAAATCTTCAGAATCGGATGCATGGGAATGGTCTCTGAGGCGGAGGTTATCCAGACGGTTTGCGCCCTAGAGAACGCCTTAGCAGAGACCGGATGTCCACTAAGGGCTGGAGCTGGAGCTGAGGCAGCCCGGCGTAGATTCATCTCTGAGAATTAGGTCATGAGCCCAAGAAAATCGTGCGATCTTACATCCAGCATTATATAGGTCTTCACCCTCTGAGCTAAGAGTATCAGAGTATCGTGCAGCCGACTGGTTCGGGCTTATCATTTCTAGTCAGAATATGCCTTCCTCCTCGGCAACTTTTCTGATAGCCTCTTCCCGTGTTAAGCCCATTCTCATATACTCAGAAAGCTTGTACTCCAAAGCGTGGCCGTCGCCCCAGACCTTGGTATGCTTGTTCACTAGTCTCTTATAAAGATCGTCCGTTCTTCTCGGGTCCGATTGCCAGCGTTTTCTACTCTCAAACAATAGCCTCTGATCGTAATCCCTCTCCAACAGAAGCAAGAAGTCATTGATTGAGCCGAGAAATATGCCCGAGGCGGAACTCAGACAATGTAGGAGAAGAAAGATTAGCACAATCCCAATCAAGGGAATCGCTGAAAGCAGAATAATGCTAAGCGTGATGATACCGACCAACAACGTGAGGGCTATGACAATGAAGCCCCTATAGCTGAAACCTAACTCAATTGCACTGGAGTCATTCTCTGGAAGAATATGAATGTTGGCGGTAAAGCCAACAGTTTTCACTACTCCTCTCAACTTAGTCGTTATTATCATGTCTTTTTCTTCACTCTTAATGTTCTTGCCATCCAAATCCTCTTGAAGAAATCGTACTAGGCTATCGTAGACTTCCCTAGGTGGGACGCGGACAAATTTCCGCAGATTAGTGGCAAAAATGCGACTTGACATGCACCTTCATATCTCTATCTATAAGTTGAAACCTATATTAGTTAATTCATGGAATGGTTCCCGTCACAGTATGAAAGCATAAACGAGTACGCTTGAACCTAAGAAAAGAATATCTCAAAGGGTTCACCTTGAAACCTCCAATTTTGTATACTACACTTGTGTGAAATTGTCTCAAAGGAAGAGGAATTTCGCCTCTTTCCACATGAGAATATGAATGTGTAAACTAGATTTTGTTTTTTGGGGAAATGTATATAGCGTTTAACTAGAAAAATATTTAGCGTGGCCATTGAACACTGGCATTGTATGGCAAAGGGCCGTGGGATGACGCAATTGAACCATAGAGAACGTTTTCTAAGAGTATTTGAATTCAAGGACGTTGACCGGGTTCCTGACTACGAGTTTGGATACTGGACTGAAACCATTGACAGATGGCACAAGGAAGGGCTTCCGCTAGAAAAGAGAACTAATAGAGATATTGAACTTTACTTGGGGTTAGAAGGATGGGACTCTGGTGAGTGGTTGCCGATCCGGAGTGGCTTGTGGCCAACCCTGCCTGAAAGGATTCTTGAAGAGAAAGAGGGAAGGGCCACCGTGGACGATGGAATGGGAGGCACATACATACGCACAACAGAGACCTCTTCGCCTCCGCATTATTCCCGTCACCCATTGAAGAACAGAGCGGATTGGGAGAAGCTCAAGCCATTCTTCGACCCCGATACTCCCGGCCGTTTCCCTCTGAACTGGGATGAGGTTGCTGAAACTTATAAGGGGCGCGATTATCCTCTAGGAATAAGCGTTGGGAGTCTTTACGGTTGGCTTCGGGACTGGATGGGTGTGAAAGATATCTCCATCGGTTTCTACAGCGATCCCGATTGGATAGCGGAGATGATGGACACCTTAACCGATCTCCGGATCAAGATCATCCGAAGGGCCCTACGATTAGTTAAGGTGGATTTTGCCTCATGGTGGGAGGACATGTGCTACAATAGGGGCCCGCTCTTATCTCTTCGCCACTTCGAGGAGTTCATGGTCCCCAGATACAAGAAGGTGACAGATATCCTAAGAGAATATGGGGTAGAAATAAATATCCTAGACTGCGACGGTGACATAACGCAACTTGTTCCTGGATGGCTAAAGGCTGGAATAAACTGCATGTTCCCCGTGGAAGCCCGTCATACCGACATATACAATCTCAGAGAGAAATTTGGTCGACGTGTTTTACTCGTGGGCGGCGTGAACAAGCTTGCTCTCATCGCGGGAAAGGAGGGTATTGATAAGGAATTGGTAAGGCTAACTCCTTTGCTCAAAGAAGGCGGTTATATCCCCACAGTTGACCATCGCTGTCCACCAGAAGTCTCTTACGAAACATATGGTTACTACCTCAAAAGGAAACGGGAATGGATCGGAAGAGATTAGCCTCCAAAAAGCCTTCATAGACAGCGAGAGACTTAGACTACACATCCTAAAATTAGGGAGCTTTACCGAAGAAACCCTATTTCAAGAGAAGGTATGCGGAAACAAGCCAGGCGGATGCTGGTACGAGTAGGCCGAAAGAGTTTATCACAAAGTCTTTTGTCATCACGAAAACAACAGAAAGAATAATCATACCCGCAGCAATAATCCTGAGGGCACCTTCTCGAATCCCGTTCCGTCTCTTTCCTTTGCTTAATGAGCTGGAAGCGAGGTTCGGTTCTTTTCCTAGTTTAGGCGTGGGGATCCAGACTGGCTTTTTCCCTAGGAGTAACTCGATCAGTGCTTTTGTCCCGTTCAGCAGATTGTCATTCCAGATTAATGTGACTCCCAAGAGGGCTGCCAGACGCTTAGATGCTCCTGGACTTTTCTCCTTTAGGGTTAGAAGATAGAAGAGCGGACAGACCAAAGCAATCAACAACAAAGACAGAGGAAAAGATGTCACTAAAGACACATAAGGAAGCGTAACTAGGGTGAAAAGCGAGAAACTGATGCCGGCAGGTGAAGACCAAAAACATGCTAGGAAACTGCTAGGCAAGATCAAGTAGGTGAGAGCGGTCAGCACCACGCACAGCAGCCCTAGAGAGTAACTCAACGGGTAAGCCATCTGAATTAAGGCTTCGAATTTTCCGAGGACATTCAACTTATTGTTGGTCAGTATTCCACTGCAATGTTTCGATAGATTCTGGATTGGACCTTTCAAATGTCGGTCATACTGCGTTACGATCGCTGGATATGACGAGGGCACCTCTTCTATACACTTTGCCTCCTCTACGAAGATCCCTTTCCAACCGCTCATCTGGACGCGGTAAGAGAGGTCCATGTCCTCTGTTATAGTGTCACTTTGCCAACCTCCAGCATCCTCTATTGCGGACTTTCGGAACACTCCTCCGTGACCGACAAAGCTTAAGAGCATGCCACCTTTTGACAATGCTGACTGGTTGAAGGTTCTATACCAGTCATTGGTCAGGGCTTGTGTTCTAGTTAACCAAGAACATTCGGCGTTTATGTAATCGATCTTCCCTTGCGTGAAACCGATTTCGTCGCTTTCGATGAAATAGGGGATGGTTTCTTTTAGGAAGTCTTCGTTAGGTGAGGTATCCGCGTCGAGGATTAAGAAGTATTCTCCAGCAGAGTGCTTCATGGCCGTATTTAGGGCACCTGCTTTATAGCCTTCCCTTACCAATCGATGTATAACTCTGATCTGAGGGCTGAATTTAGCCTCGTATTTTTTCAAGATACCGGTTGTCTCATCACTTGAATCGTCAACAACCACTATCTCAAATCTCTCTTCCGGGTAGTCAATCTTGAGACAGTTCTCTAATGTTCTTTCTATCACGTTTTTCTCATTGTACACTGGTATCTGAATCGTCACGAAAGGCCATTCTTCGACATTCTTCTTCGCCCCGAACCATTTGCGGCGACGGTTAAGATATAGTAGAACGTAGGTGTTAAGGCCGAAAGTGCATAGGAGCAAGGATACTACAATCAAGCTAAGAAATAGAGTGGCTTGAACGACGGAAGACATGGAACCACATCTGAGACTTGCTCTGTCTTATTCAAATTTTTCCCTCTTTAACAGAGTTTCCAACAATGTGATAACCAGCAATACCGAGTAAAGAACCATAGCTGCTTGGAGAAAAAAAATATTCAAGTTTAGATCGAACAGTCTAAGAGATGAATAGATCGTAGTGATGCCGAATGTCAATCCTGAGAAGAAAAGTATGACTAAGAGGTGGAGAGCCCACCTTTTCATCTTACTTAAGCCGTAGGAGACTATGATACTCAGGACCCCGAGTAATCCAGTATGTATGGGGGTTCCTCCGGACAGTGCTAGAACAATAAGCATAACGATTCCCGTGACGAAGTAGAAACCGGGAACGAAAAGTCTGCCTGTTAGCTTCATCGATCTCATCGTTCTGACGCTCCTAAATCTCTAAATACGCTAATTACTAGTATAGGAATATTCACATTAGTTTCCGTAATAAAGGTTTGGGCTTGAGGCTAAAAAGTATGAGCTTCATAGAGCTTTATACATCTCGGTCCCTGACTTTTGGCGGTCTGGAGAGAGATTTCGATGATGCTGACTACGTAGTCTCCGGTGTACCTTTCGACCTAACGAGCACATACCGTTCAGGATCTAGATTTGCTCCTAGGGCGATCAGAGAGGCTTCTCTAAACATTGAAACTTACAGCTTCAGATCTGGGACAGATTTTGAAGAGGTGAAGCTTCACGACCTAGGAGATTTGGATGTCTCAGGTGATGTGAAGGAGACGCTTAGGCGTTTAGAACTCGTCACAGGGGAAGTCTTCCGGGCTGCAAAGATGCCAATTCTAATCGGCGGAGAGCACACTATAACGCTTGGAGCGATCAGAGGTTTCGGCAAAGACCTCGCGGTGCTATCCTTTGATGCACACTTAGATCTTAGAGACGAATATATGGGTCGGAGGCTCTGTCATGCCACCTTCATGCGCAGAATCGGAGAGGAGAAGAACGTTTTGAGAATTATTCAAGTAGGCACGAGGGCTGTGTGCCGGGAGGAGATGAAATTCGCGAGGAAGTCGGGGATACAATTTTTTACGTCAGATCAAATCATTGAAAACGGTGTTAAAGAGGTATCTCAAGGAATTAAACGGCTCCTTAAGGAATATGAGGCCGTGTATCTGTCATTGGACATGGATGTATTGGATCCGGCCTTTGCGCCAGGGGTACAGAATCCTGAGCCTGACGGATTATCCATTCGAATGCTTCTAAACCTTATATGCGAAATATGCAGTGACCGCATAGCCGCTCTGGATGTAACGGAAGTAACACCTCCTTATGACACAGGTATAACGACCGTCCAAGCCGCCAAGGCAATTATTGAGGTGACATGTTGTCTGGAGAGATCGAAGGGGCGATAAGTTAGGCGACTCTCTAACTGTCCCGTTGGCATTTTTCAGCTTGGAAAAATTGGAATTCTTGAGTGCCGATTGACTTTCTATTTAGGCTGGTCAGATCAGGGCTCCACAAGTTCTTTCTCGGCGTCTGCGAGCTTGTCTCTCCAGTATGCAATTTTCTCCTCTATGACTTCTTTTAGGCGGGTGTAGGCCCTAATCCTGTCATCCCCTATATACTCCTGCGTGCGCTTACCTGTCTTGCGGTCGTAGTAGATTATAATGTAATACTTACCTTTGAGGAGGCGTAAGCTCAACTTTTCACCTCATTTGTGTTAGTATCACAATATTGTGATACTCCTTATGGTCGAAGCAATATGCTTAGTCTATAACTATAGGCTCGGACCCTACTCCCTCCCGTCTGCCTGGCTAGACCAAGCATCGCTAAATCGTAGCAACCTCCTCTCACATTGGAGTTTCACCCACCTGTTAGGCTGGTCTAGACTGATTCGCAAAGTCACTAAAGTAAAAGTGAAAGAAGTTGTAACCGATCGCATAGCCCCGGAGGCCAAGATGATTGTATATTCTCTGTGGAACGGCGAGCCACCAGCCGAGCATGGTGGGCCGGGCCGAATTCGAACCGGCGGTCTCCGCCGCGCTTTCAATTTTCCTTCACTGGGATTTCCTTTTGAAACTTGGTGTCAAAGGCAAGATTTCAACCACCGCTCTCTTTCCCTGGGCAGCTTTCATCCGTATACTATTAGACGATCCTAATCATATACTCATGGTTGCAGTTCCGAGCGGTCCAAATGCCCCTTCTCCTTCACACAGTCTTTATATTATTGACGAACAATAAAAAATGAGGGGAGGAGAACTAGATGGGTGAAGCAGAGGTTAGAGACGCTGAGGAAGCCACGGAGAGAGCTTTACTCTTTCTCCAGGCGAAATATCCTTTACGAAGGCTGACCGCACGTCCTGCAAAGGCGATACGGGAGAATGATATTTGGTCTGTGGATCTCGATATAGGAATCGTAAGGGTTATGATTGCTAACTTTAAAATAGATGCGAAAACTGGTGATATCCTTCAGTATTCGATTCCCCCTCTTTAGTCCTATGCTGGATGGGAGGTAATCTTGCAACCTGAGCTGATTGCTACCAAGAAATACGCGGATCAAAGCCTCCGCTATCTTCAGAACGGAGTGATGTCTCTAAATCATGGTGATTATGACAAGGCGAGCGAATTCTTTTGGGGTAGCATAGCCCAAGCAGTCAAGGCCGTTGCTGCTAGTAGAGGATTAGAACTCAAAACACATAAAGAACTCTGGGACTTTACACGCGAGCTCGCTAAGGAACTGAGTGACCCAAGGATCTACGAAGCCTTTAGAACGGCAAGCTATCTGCACACCAATTTTTATGAAGTTGAGCTCGAGCCAGAAGAAGTTGTAACAGCTTCCGACTCCATTAGGGCAGTTGTAGGTCAACTACTCAAAGAACTAAAGTATGAAATCTTCTAGACTTTATCTCTACCTCCCGCTTCAACAAGAGTCAAACGAGGTAGTTCCAGGCGATGATGAAATAAGAATTTTCGCCATTCTTTCCGAAAACAAACGTAAATCAAGCTTTGGCGGAACGGGCCGGACTTGAGCAGGCGGTTTTTCTCCCGAACTAAAAGGTGAACCCAAACATTATTAAAAGTGAATACATTCACTTATGCTGGGCCCGTAGTCTAGCCTGGTAGGACAAACACCTAAAGCCGCCCTCACAGATGACGCAAATGATGAAAATAAGTAAAGTCAAACGTGATGAAACAAAGGCATTGAGAACGGCGGAGGTCCCCGGTTCAAATCCGGGCGGGCCCACCACTTTCCAACGGTCGTTTGGCGCATCTCTGATTCAATATCAATTTTAAAGCATAAGTAAAAGTCCAAGTACAAGGTGTAGGGGCGATGTCCCTCAGCCTCCCAATGGGGGTTAACCAGCTAGACTACCGGCCCTGGTAAGAAGATTAACGTTGATTTTTGCTTTATATCTTTTCGCAAGCCAACGGAGTCTGTTGGTCTCCCCTTGTCAGCGTCCGGTCTTGGGCATCGCGAGATCAGATATGTCGATCGTCTGGTCGTAGATTCGGCCGATCAATGACGTCACTGAGAGAAGATGTGGAGCTGATTCCGGGGGCTGAACGTTTGACGCCGACTGAGCGCTCTGGTACACTCTCTCGAACTCTGTTCTTTTTCCCCTGACTGACTCTGCAAAGGTAATGTTACGAGATAGAAAGGAAATCACAGATTCTTGATGCGCGTCATAGACAGTCTTGTGTAAGGTTAAGAGGCGTTCTGACAAGTCCTTTCCTATTCTCAACCCCCCTAACTGAACCACATACTCAGCGATCTGCGAGGACAGGTCAGCTATTGACTCTATCAAGCTGGCCACTAGGCGATAGTCGAGGCAGTCTATTGGATAGACATCAAGCTTCTCGCTTAAACCAGGATTCTGAACAATTGTCCTCAAGAGCCTAACGAGGAGAAAGTACTGGCGGTCAACCTCATTATCCCTATCTACGACATTTTTAGCCAAGTGGACATCGCCATCAATTAGGGCGGTCACAGCCTCCTTATGCATGCTTAGGGAGATGTTTTGCTCTCGTCTGAGGATCTTTTCAGGGGACAAAGCCGAGGACTCTGCGACGCATTGTAGAACTATCTTGGAGTAATCCTCTTCTATGATCTCCAGACCGACCAATCGGCTTGACGTCTTTTTAACCTTCTCTCTTTCTTCGAGGCTGATCTTGTCTTTGGCTTCGATTCCTATAATATCATAACCCAGTAGATATTTCCCGATGATCTCACGTTCAAGGTGTGGGGAAGGCTTAATAACAATGCTTGACGGAACACGTTCCACATCATATCGCGGATCAATGAGGAGGCGACCATCAGCTGTCTGGGAAGTAGCAACTACTGAACTACGTTTGATACCGTTGCTCGCAGCCCAGTCCTTCGGTAAGGATATAAAGAACGTTCCTCCCCTTGTCATCTGAACCTTGCGAAGCTCCATAGCGCATCAACAAAAGATAGGCTTAAGGAGGATAAAAACGTTGCAAATCTTTTTCGTGGGGCCGAATGTCCAGCCCCACCACATCACCCCTAGCCACTAACTAATTTAAGAAGAACCTATCTATGATCTGGTAGGGAGAAAACTTGAGGGCGGAGCCTCTGCAGAAGGCAATTTCCACTGCGATAAGAGCGGGTTACCAAGTCGACAAAGAGACATTCGACTTTATTAAAGGGCTCCCAGAAGGGACAGATTTAGAACGGCTCGTGGCGAATGTGATTGGACAGATGGAGGGTCTAGCTCGAAAATCGATACTCATAGATTTTAGCCTCGTACGAAACGAGGCAGAAAAGTTCGCCCGGAAGTCAAAGGAGGAAGAAGGAGCAAAGGGAAGCGAAACATCGCTAGCACGGGTGTCTAGAAAGAGTCATTTCAGTCCCTATGCCAAGGACGTTTCAGCTGACCTCAAAGTCGTTGAGGATCCAGGCGCCGAGGTACGGGCAGAGGGCACTCTTGAAGATTATATAGGTTACTTTCAGGACCGCTTCAAGAGGATGAGCAAACTTCTGAGGCAGAGGCTGGACGTTAAGGATGCTGCAGGCGTATCAGAGGCGGTGAGAGCTCCAAACAATTCGAAGTTGAAGATTATCTGCATGATAGTCGACAAACGTGAAACCAGGAGTGGGCTCTTCCTTACTGTTGAAGATTTGGAAGAGACCGTCATAGTTTATGTGCCGTTCGAGAAGGGGAGCTCAGTGGTGGAGAAGGCAAGGTCAGTGTTGCTGGATCAGGTCGTTTGCATCAGCGTCGTCAGAGGCAGAAACAAACTGTTGATCGCTGATGATTTCGTGTTTCCCGACTTGCCGAATAGAAGACCGAATAGAGCGCCAATGCCAGTGTACGCGGCGCTAATATCAGACTTGCACGTTGGTAGTAAGATGTTCATGGAGGAAGAGTTCCAGCGCTTTACTCGCTGGCTAGACAGAGGGTTCGGGGACGACCGAGCGAAAATGGTCGCCAGCCACGTCAAGTACGTCGTCATTGCTGGGGATGTTGTTGACGGAGTCGGCATCTATCCGCAGCAGATGGATGAGCTCTCGATAAAGGACATATACGGGCAATATGAAGCGGCGGCGAGGCTCCTTGAGAATATTCCGGACTATGTCGAAGTAATAATCATACCGGGAAATCATGATGCCAGCCGGAGAGCGCTGCCGCAGCCCGCCATACAGGAAAAGTACGCCGAGCGGCTCTACGAAGCGAGGAAGATCTACTGGCTCGGAGACCCCTGTATCATAAGTCTTCACGGAGTTAATGTCCTCTTGTATCACGGAAGGAGTCTGGACGATGTGATCTCACTGGTGCCGGGCATGAGGTTCCAGGAGCCGAGCAAGGGTATGAAGCTGCTGTTGCAGTGCAGGCACCTTGCGCCGGTGTATGGGCAGAGAACTCCTATTGCACCTGAGAGAAGGGACCCCCTTGTGATAGAAGATGCACCGGATGTGTTCCACGCCGGCCATGTCCACGTTATGGAGTATGACGGCTATAGGGGGTCGATTGTCGTAAACTCGGGGGCTTGGCAGAGGCAGACGGAGTACCAGAAGGAGATGGGCCACGTTCCTAACCCCGGAATAGTTCCGATCCTAAACCTCCACACCTTGGAGATCGCTCCGATGGATTTCACAACTCGGTCAGAGTAGGGATCTAGCCAGTATTCTTCAGAAAACTCGTTAAGCATCTAGGCACGTAGTCGAGTAGAGACCCGAATCTATCATCATGAGAGAACGTTTCCCTTATTGATGTTCGAGATATAGAGAGATGTATCTTTTTGGTTCGGCCGTAGCGCCCCAGACTTACGACGCGGGTATTCAATAGTCCGATCACGTCCAACTCGTTTATCAGCCCGCTTACCCGCCTCTGCGTGAGGGGAGTGATACTTGATTTCTCGCAAAGTTCGCAGTAGACGTTATATATGTCGCCCGTGACCGAGTGGCGGACGTTGGCCTTGTTTAGCAAGTATACGCTAACTATGACAATTTTGGAGTGAGTTGGGAGGTTTGTAAGGGCTTCAGTAATCCTGTCGTGCTCTATTCTCTTTTCTGCCCTCCGTACGTGCTCGTCCGAAACTGATGAGGACCCTTCCCTTTCAGCGAGTTCGGCGGCAACTCGGAGGAGGTCTAAGGCTCGGCGGGCGTCGCCGTGTTCAGCCGCGGCCAAACCTGAACATAACCTTATGGCGCTGCCCAGTAGGACGCCGTCGCGGAATGCCAACTTCGCGCGGTCTATTAGGATGTCTTGAAGCTCGTCGGCGTTGTAAGGTCTAAAGACGATTTCCTCTTCACTCAGGGTACTTAAGACCCTTGGATCGAGGAACTCTTTGAAGCGTAGATCATTGGAAATCCCTATGAGGGATACCTTGCTTTCGCTCAAAGTTTCGTTGATCCTAGTGAGCTCGTAGAGCAAGGAGTCCCCTCGATCTTTTACAATGGCGTCGACCTCGTCGAGGGCCACAAGCAGAAGAAGCCTCTTTGGGTCGAGGCCATCCTTAAACCTGTCGAAGACCTCTCCCAGGGCTAGTCCGGTAAAGGGGACATCGACTCCGATAGTACTACACAAGCTGGAGAAAACTCTGTACTCCGTACCTGACAAACGACAGTTCACGAAGCACATGTTCATTGGGGAAGTCAGTCCCTTCGCCTTCTCAGCGAGTTTTGAAAGGACATACTGAGTGACGGCAGTCTTTCCTGTGCCGGTTTTCCCGTATATGAGAATGTTCGAGAACAAGGATCCTTTCAACGCCGGGGCAACGATCTCCCCAAGACAGCGGATTTCAAGCTCTCTGTGAGGAAGTTTGGACGGCACGTAGTCGTGCCTAAGAACATCCTTGTCTCGAAAAATCTTTGAAGTATGGAGAAAGCGCTCGAAGACCTGATCCAATACGTCCGACTGCCGTTCGCTCATATACGTGTCCCACCCAGGGGTGTGACTGGGAGATGTTGGGTGTCTCAACGTAACAAGATAAGAACTCTCCTACAAAAAAATCGAGCGAAGATGGTGAGGGAAAAAAATAGCCCGCACCCCTAGTTTTCTTGTCGAGACGGAAGCATAGTTTAGGATCAAGGAGGAACTTGCTGCGTTGGCGCTATCCTTGGCGAGCGGCTCATCAGATGCGTTAGGAAGATAACCGTTTATTTTTCCCTCCTTTTGGCCGCTGCCCATAGTAGTATCCTGCGAATGGCCAAGAATAAGTAAATTCAATGGAAATGAAGGGGTCGGGGTTTGGAAAGTTCGAATAACAATGGGCAAAAGATCCCGGGGGATTCGCCGTTCATATATCGGTAAACCTGTGAACTGTTAGCTTCTTATCTGGTGAATATCTCTGCTCTTAGACCTCGTTATTTAAAGGAATGTTGTGAAAGGTCGACCCCTTCGCTTCAATTGGAAAACAAATCAGCTTTCTTTCTTCTACCGTTATACAAATACGAATCGCAAAGTGAATTGTGTTAACCGAGATAATAGCATTTCTGTCTTCTTTGCTCCATATCTTTCTTTTCCAAGTCGTTTAAGACTTCGCCATGGACCGAATCGTTTATAACTTGTGAAACTGTAACGTGTGAAAAAAGGGACCACCGTTGCCTGCGAGGAGGATGCGTGTAGAGGTTTACGATGAGGGCGGGAATCGCTACACGATAACTTTCGACGGTCGTGTCACACGAGACAAAGCTCTCCGCATATTCGACATAGTTGAGCTACTCGGAGGCATGCCCAGTATGGAAGCGCGGTGGCAGAACAACGAGGAAGTCTCGAAGATCGACAAGGTTCACCTCATCGTCGAGAAAAACTTCCCGGCAGTTTGGTTCATTCCTAAGGAGGCACAGTCAGTCTACGAAAGCGAACTGAACGAACCCATAAGCCTAAGCACCATCTCAACCTACCTGTCCCGACTTGCCACGCGCGGCGTCTTATTCAAAGAGAGGAACTCGCACAGAACGCGGTATAGACTCATTTCCGAAAGCCTTCAGAAAATGTTCCACATCAGTGATGTCAAGTAGCCGGAGCTGCTGCCACATAGCCAGAGAAGACATCGCGCACTACGCGCTTGTGCCCTTCTTCAGTACCTTCACCATCTCGTCCTTCAGGCGGTAGACGTACGGCAACCTATCAGTCGTCCGCTCCACGTACCCGCGCGTGTGCAACGATTTCATCAATCGTGCGGTATGTTCCCGTGTAAGTCTTATCTGGTCCTGGATCTGCGAAGCCGTCTTTCCGCCGTGTTGAGCCAGGATTTCAAGCACTGTTAGTTCTGTCTCTGTCAAGCGACCCAATGCCCTATCCTTCATTATTGGGATGGCCGCTTCGATTCTTTCTGACGTCACGGGGATTTGATCCACTGCCCTCTCGAGTCCGGATATTTTCTTCAAGTTTTCGTCTTGCCCTCGCATTAGGTCTCCAACTCTGTTTTGTAATTCCAAAACGCGGACAGAAAGATCTCTACTTGCATTAGAGATCTCTTCAAATTCTTTTTTCACGCGTTCTAGTTCATCCCTTAAGAGCTGAATATCCTTTGACACGTCGACCGTGACGGCGGCGTCCTCGATCTTCCCTAAGATCGATTGAATCTTCTCGTCCTGTTGCTGATTGTCCCGCTTAAAGCTGAGGACGATATCGCCTAGGACACTCTTTGCTTCAGTATACTCTTTTGCTACCTCTTTTGTCCTTCGAAACTCGACAAGGACAGCAACGATAGTAGTAGCGATCAGTAAGAGCGAGACAACCAGTGAGGTTATTACCATGAGCCCTCGCCACGGACGCAGTGGGGTGTGATATCACACTATGATAACCGCGTTCTCGCAAATAAATGTTTCTTTTTCGTGATGTCGGAACATCACACCACGAGTTGTTCCGGGCCGCATTCACGGTTCAAGAACGCACGCAATTTTGGCGTGTATCGCCAAATATGCCCGAAAAGTGCTTCTGGCAATCGTCACTACTTGCCGCGTCCTAGCGGTGTGGAGTAATTGTGATGTTTCCCTTCCTGTTGACGCGACGTGACATGTGACGTCACAGTCTCTTTGACATGGATTTGGGTTCAAGTAGCTGCTTTAGGCTGTTCTCTAGATCGTTTTGGACTATGGTTATTGCCCTGAGGTGTTCACTCGTGCCTTCGGTCCGTCTCCATAGGTCCTTGTACGCCTCTGTATATGTATGTAGCCTATTCGCGAGTTCTACGTACGGTTCTACCCTGGGGCTTTCGAATATGCCCAAGTAGCCCAATAGGATGACTGTGTATATCGACTTAATCACATTCTTCCTCGCCTGCCTCAAGGTTCTGTTGAACGCTCCTCGACTGACTCCTGACCTCAAGAGCCTCAGTTTTGCTTTCTCCTCGTATATTATCCTCTTTTCCGCTATTTTTTCGGACAAGATGTCAATTAGAAATGTTTCCACTTGCGCCTTCGTTAAATTGCTGTTTTTCATCAATGTTTTTGCGATCGGGTCATCTATCAAGTCTATCAGCCACTTTTGAACCTCTTTCTTCAGACTCATGACTCTTCACCAAATGGCCGTGCGCAGATGGATACAGTTTTGTATTCAGCACCCCTTCGTTTCGAGCTGAAAGACAAGGTGTTTGTCGTGCCACTTATATTTTTCTGCGCGCAAAGTCATCCAGCTGTCTTCTTGATATATTGAAAAGCTCTGCTGCGTGAACGGCCTGCAATTCACAATAGAAATTTGGGGAATGGGCGAATGGGCGCTGTGTACACCCGATAAGTGTGCTGTGCGGAGTGACTCGAGAGGTCACCATCGGGGAGACCTTGATGCATGGTATGATGTGCACCTGTGATTCCGTTGTGATTAGGTTATGATGTCGTGATGTTGTGATATCATGGGAACCAGACATGAAACGGCCTTATTGCACGTAGTTTTATAAAGAACCGAAGGCAAAACTATAACAACTCGAGGCTCCGTTGCATAGCATGTAGTTGATCGAAATGGGCAGGAGAAGAAGGAAAGTAATTCGAATCCCGAAGAGGAAACTCCCACGGGTATTCTTGTGCCCTCAATGCGGAAAGCAGACAATTAGCGTTGATATCGAGAAGGAAAAACAAAGAGCTTCAGTTCGCTGTGGAAGCTGCGGTCTCACTCACGAGATGCCCATAGTTTCTTCTCTTCAAGAGGTTGATGTTTATTGCCAGTTCACGGACAAGTTCTATGGAGTTTCTCGGTGAGGTAGGGAATCGAGAAATGGTGGGCAAGGTCGAAGAGTATCTCTTGAGGAAGATGCAACATGAGGGGGCTATTCATATTACACTCATCGACCCTGAAAAAGAAGATCCCGAGTCTGCATCCTATTTAGCCAAAGAGGTCGAACTTCGCCAAACCTCTGCGATCATGGTGGGCGGAAGCACCCTCGTCTCGTCAACGCACTTAGATAATGTCGTGAGAGCTGTCAAGAAGGCTGTCGATGTTCCGGTCATTCTATTTCCCAATAATGTCACCGGGATCAGTAGATACGCTGACGCCATATGGTTTATGTCACTCCTGAACTCATCGGACCCGTACTTCATCGCAGGCGCCCAAGTCCTTGGTGCACCCTTGATTAAGGTATACGGCTTGGAGCCGATTCCGCTTGGCTATATAATCGCTGGAGAGGGCGGATCGGTCGGTGTCATAGGCCGAGCCTTCCCCATACCCTATGATAAGCCTGAACTTGCTTCTGCCTATGCACTAGCGGCGCAATATTTTGGGATGCGATATGTTTATCTTGAGGCCGGATCCGGTGCCAAACAACCGATCCCTTGCGAGATGATCAGGATGGTCAAAAAGGTTATAGATATCCCACTAGTAGTCGGCGGCGGCATAGGAGCTGCTGAGCAGGCTAGGGAGATCGTGTCCGCCGGTGCGGATATAGTCGTAACCAGCACGATTCTAGAAAAAAGCGAGAAAGGTGATATAGGAGGCAGACTGGCGGAGATAATGAAAGGTATAAAAGAGGGGGCAACTAGAAAGACTAGCAATAGATAGGCGGAAGGATAGAATGACGGCATTTGAGCATTATTTTGAGGCTTTGAAAAAGGCTCTGGCGCGAGAAGACGCCTACGATATCTGGCCAGACTTCGAACCGCAGTATGATGAACGAGAATACGCATGGGCAACCCTGCGGGGACTCGGCGAAACCCTGCTTCTCAACTGCGGCCAATGCGATGGTCCGTCAGATCTTAGGCATAAGAAATGTGCCGCTTGCGTTGAGAAAAGGACCGAGGCTGCCAAGGCTACATACCACAAGTTCACAGGCCGCGCTATGGAGAAGTGGCCGACCACGATCCTCTGCCGAATCCACACAGAGTAGCCGATGCCTCACTTCCGTTGCGAAGGAGACGTAACTTGAGTTCAAGGATGAGCAAAGACTATCAGGAATACGTATCTTTCCTAAACGAGAACGTTGGGGTATTATACGATATAGCCAGAAGGGCACGGGCGAGAGGCTCAGACCCAGAGATAGCTCCGGAGACGAGAATGGCTGAAGACCTTGCTGGGCTTGTCGAGGGGTTCATCGGCCCACCAGGAGTGGCTGAAAGGATCAGGGAACTCAGCGAGAAGATGCCGCGTGAACAGGTCGCCTTCAAGTTAGCGGAGGAGATCGTATATGGGAGGTTTGGGCACTTAGCAGAACACGAAGCCCTCGATCAGGCCATCAGAACGGCCGTAGCAATACTCACAGAAGGTGTAACGGCTGCCGTCTATTCAGAGGGCATAGCCAAAGTCTCCATCAAGTTCAACCCCGATAAGTCCAAGTATCTCGCCATCTATTTCGCCGGGCCGATACGTTCAGCAGGAGGTACGGAGACCGCACTAACCCCGGTGATCGCCGATTTTGTTCGGCGACTGGTAGGTTTGGATCGGTACAAGCCAACGGACGAAGAAATCGAGAGGTTCATTGAAGAGCTCAGGCTTTATGAACGCGAGGTGGTCCGGTTCCAATACCACGTTTCAGATGAGGAAGTAAGAAAGGCTTTGCAGTTTCTCCCCGTTGAGGTTACGGGAACGCAATCTGACCCGGTTGAAGTCTCATCCTTTCGAAATCTGCCTCGCATCGAAACGAACGGCCTACGCGGCGGAGCACTGCGTGTCGTGAACGATGGCATCATAGGCCGATCGGCCAAAGTGCTTGCCGTTGTGGAAGATATGGGGATCCAAGGGTGGGGCTGGCTGAGGGATATAGGGGAGATTCAGAGAAGAAAGACGGAAGAGTTTATGGAGGACGTTCCTGCGGGCCGTCCGATTCTCTCTTTCCCATCAAGGAGGGGCGGTTTTAGGCTTCGTTATGGGAGATCTAGAAACACCGGGTTATCGGCTGTCGGCCTACATCCGTTGACTATGGATGTGCTCCAAAACTTCGTGGCGAGTGGGACTCAGCTCAAGATTGAGACGCCTGGAAAATCTGGGATTGTTCTTCCAGTCGACTATATAGAACCTCCGATCGTTCGTTTGACGGACGGTTCCCTTGTGAGGGTCTCTTCCCAAAATATTTCCGAGATACGAGACAAGATTGACAAGGTCCTGTCGTTAGGCGACATTCTCGTATGTTTCGGCGATTTTGTATACAATAATAAAGTCCTCTTGCCATCTGGCTATGTTGAAGAATGGTGGTGTCAAGAACTCCGTTCATACGTCGAGAAGAGTCTTAATGGAACCCTCGAGGAAGCCGCAGAGCTGACCAAGATTCCACTCTCCAGACTTCAAGCGTTTTTAGATGACCCATGGAGCGCCAAACCTAATGCAAAGGAAGCGATAACCTTGAGCCATATGTTGAAGGTGCCCCTTCACCCGCTTTACACCTACTTTTGGTCCAGCATCTTAAGCGAGGAACTTGGTCTCCTTAGGTATTGGGTTCTGTCATCTGAAACAGAGTCCGAAGATGACTTCGTCTCTCGGATAGAAGGTCGTCGGGACGATTATGTTAAGCGCATCTTGGAGAAGATATGTGTCCCTCACCGGATTGTTGGGGATAAAATATTGGTGGAGGGCGACGACGCACGTTCGCTTGCTTATTCTCTGGGTTTTCACTCCCCCACGAAGGAAATAGATCCGACTGAAGCCTCGATCTACAACGTTGCGCAACTGGGCGGCCTTATCCTTAGAGATAAAGGGTCGGCGTTCATCGGCGCGAGAGTAGGGCGTCCTGAAAAGGCGAAGAGGCGTGAGATGAAACCCCGTGTTAATGTGCTCTTTCCAGTAGGCCTATCAGGCGGCTCCCAACGAAACCTCGTAAAGGCTGTAGAGAAAGAAGAAGTGATCAGTATCGAAATTGTCAAGCGGCGATGTCCTAAATGCCAATCAATAGCCTTCACGTTTTTGTGTCCAAACTGTGGCTTAGAAACGTCGCTTGAGAAGGTCTGCCCCAGATGTAGGAGAACTCTTAAAGAGAATGTCTGTCCCGTCTGCAAGGTTCAGACGAGAAATTTCGAAAAGCAACTTGTCAATATCAAGGATTTGGTCAATGAGGCGTGTAAAAAAGTAGGCTTTACACCTAGCCGCGTTAAGGGTGTGAAGGGTCTAACTAACAAGACCAAGACACCGGAGATCGTTGAGAAAGGAATCCTGCGGGCCAAATATGATCTTTCGGTCTATAAGGATGGGACGATACGGTTCGATGTGACAAACGCGCCTCTTACGCATTTTAAGCCTTCAGAGATCGGCCTCTCCGTAGAAAAGCTTAGAGAACTGGGCTACTACCACGATCTTGACGGGAGACCCCTAATCGATTCTGACCAAATTTGCGAGCTTAAAGTTCAAGATATCGTTATTCCACAAAAAAGCGCGCGGCACTTCATCCGCACCGCCAACTTCCTTGATCAGCTCCTAGAAAGGGTTTACGGTTTGGCTCCGTACTACAATGTTAAGCAGCAAGAAGACTTAGTTGGCGTCCTTGTTGTGGGTTTGGCGCCTCACACCTGCGCCGGTACGCTCGGCAGAATAATCGGGTTTACAAAGCTTAATGTCTGTTTTGCCCATCCGTTCTGGCATTCAGCCAAGCGTAGGGACTGTGACGGGGATGAAGACAGCTTGCTGCTCGCCTTAGACATCTTCCTAAACTTCTCTAAGGGGTTTCTGCCGGCCCAGATCGGAGGCACCATGGATTCGCCCCTGTTCATAATCTCTGTAATTAACCCAAAGGAGGTACAGCGCCAGGCTCATGAGATGGATGTGGCAGCTAGCTACCCCCTTATCTTTTACGAAAGCACGCTTACGAGGGTCTCGGCTAAAGAAATGATCGATGTAATAGACATGATCAGACTTCGCCTAGATTCTGAGGCTCAGTTCGAAGGTTTCAACTATACCGTTCCAGTTTCGGATATAAACTCTGGAAACCGTGAAAGTGTTTACAAAACTCTCAAGAGCATGACAGATAAGCTGAAGGGTCAGCTTAGACTGGCTGAGATGATCGAGGCTGTCGATGCTAAGGAAGTCGCTGAGATCGTCTTGAACACGCATTTTATTCGTGACATATCCGGCAACCTGCGTGCCTTCTCAACGCAGAAGTTCAGGTGCAAGACTTGTAATAAGAGCTATAGACGCCTGCCCCTGTGCGGAAGATGTTTACAGTGTGGCGGAGAATTAGCCCTCACAGTCCATAGGGCCGGTATCGAAAAGTACCTTAAGGTTGCCCGTCAACTCGTGGAGCGGTATGGACTGTCCAACTACTACGCTCAACGCTTATCCATGGTCGAGGACGAGATTAACTCAATGTTCGAAGGCGGAAGGGGCTCTAAACAATCAAACTTGGCCGATTTCATGGGTTCGTGAAGAAGCGACTTTTCCATCGAAGGAATTTTATACTTGACGCAGACATTGATTCTCTTGGGAATCATGTTAAAATCTGCCTACCATCCGAAAGCGTTCTTAGCGCAGAAAAAGAATGTTCAACGGGGGTTAGTTAACAGGACGAAGGTAGTTTCTTTACTCCATAAGGCTCCAATCAGCGCTAAGGCGCTGGCTGAGAAGACTGGTCTAAGTTACAGATCAGTTCTTCACCATCTACATCTTCTTCAGGCCGAGCACATAATCGTCCGCGATGGTGCCAAGCCATTTATCTGGAGATTAACTGGAGCAGGACAGCAAACCTTACTTGGAGAATAAGGTTTCCCCTTATGGTGCCATCCGCCTGAACCTTTCGAGAACCTCCCTATTTACGAGGTTTATGGGGATCTCTCCGCTCAGAGCCTTTGCAACAGCCTCGGCTGCTCCTTTCTGAATTTCGGCAATCGATCTCGTTGAGTACCAAGCCATATGAGGGGTTATTATGACGTTCTCTAGCTCATGTAGCGGGTTGTCTCTTAGAGACTCATTTTCCAAGACGTCTAAGCCAGCTGCAGAGATCCATCCTTCCTTTAGGGCTCTGTAGAGGGCTCGCTCATCGATGATTCCGCCCCGGGACACGTTGATAAGAACCGCGTCTCTTTTCATCTTGTTCAGTTCGCCCTCCTTAATCATGTGGAACGTTTCATCTGTTAAGGCAACATGGATCGTGATGATATCTGACCTTTTCAGAAGGGTCTCAAAGTCTACGCCCTTAACGTCATGTTCCTCGAAGACTTTCGGAGGTAAGTATGGGTCATAAGCGATAAGCTTAACTCCGAACCCTTTCAGTCTCTGGGCCACTTTCTTCCCGATCCTGCCCAAGCCTACGATTCCGACGGTCTTCTCCTCAAGCCGTGATATTGGTTGAAACTTCCTCCAGTCCCAGATTCCGTTTCTGGTGCTTGCGTAGACCGATGGAATCTTCCTGACTAATGATAAGATGAGACTGATTGTGTGGTCTGCAACATCTGTTATGTCGTATATGACGTTTGCGACGAATATTCCTTTTTCCGTTGCCGCTTTTACGTCTATGTTGTCAACCCCGATCCCGTAACGGGCGATGACCTTTAAGTCTTGCAGATTCTCCATCACCTTCCTAGTTATTGGGGCGTACTGATTTAGCAATCCGTCCGCGTCGCGACAGTGCCTCATGAGATCGTCTTCTGTTTCGCATTGAAACTTTACTAGTTCGGCGTTTATCCTCGATAGAACATCCATTTCAATCTCGTGTGATTCATACTCTGCATCAGTTATTGCAACCTTAAACTTACGGGTCAACTGCTTTTCCCTTTTTGCTATGTGTTAAGGCTCACCTTGACGGCTTAGAAAATCAAGGTTATAGTCCTATAACCGAGAAAGCAGAGGAACCCTAAAAGCTTAAAGTATCATAAGAAAGGAAATAAGTAGCAGTTTTACTGATCTTGGCATATATGAACGGGAGTGATGCATTGAAAAGAACAATTGGCGTGGGAATAATTGGGGCCGGAGGGATATCCGAAGCCCATGCTCAAGGATACCTAGGTATCCCCCAGAAGGCAAAGATAGTCGGTGTAGCCGATATAGATAAGAAGAGTGCAAAACAAAAGGCTAGGAAATGGGGAGCTCCATCATGGTACCCAAACTTTGAAGACTTGGTAAAGGGAGACGATGTCGAAGCGGTCAGTGTCTGCACCCCCACTTACACACATGCTAGGATCTCTTTAGCGGCTATGAACGCGGGAAAGCATGTCTTGTGTGAGAAGCCGATTGCCATGAACCTGAGCGAAGCTGACGAGATGATTCGGATATCTGAGGAAGAGAAGGTTGTTTTACAGATTGGACACCACAATCGCTTCGACCCAATATTCGAGGAAACTAAAGAGATAATTGACAACGGCACAATTGGTAGAATTTGCCAAGTAAAGGCTAGGCAGGCACATGGATGGGGCTGGGCTAAAGGGAAGCCGCGGAGTTGGTTTGCTGAGCCGGACAAATCTGGGGGTGGAACCCTTCTCGATAATGGGTGCCATCTCTTCGATTTACTGAGGTGGTTGGTTGGCGAAGCAGAAACCATTTCTGCTTATGTGGGGAGGCTCGTTTACGATATTCAAGTAGAGGACAACGGTGTCGCCATTCTACAATTCAAGAACGGAGCCATAGGGGAAGTCGATACTAGTTGGTCCTACAGAGGTGATCTCTTTGAGAACTACATCAAGGTATACGGAAGTGAAGGCACCATAATAGCAGACCCTGTACGTAGGAAGCTTCTAGTTCACTCAAGGTTCTTGAAGCCGAAAAAGCTCAGGGGTTGGATAACCCCATTCATTACACCCGCCAATGCGCATACCAGAGAAATCCAAGATTTCATAGACTGTATACTAGAAGGCAAGAAACCGAGGGTGTCGGGTGAAGATGGTAAGAGATCCTTGGAACTGGTCTTCGCAGCGTACACGTCATCGAAGAGAGGAGAAAGGATAAGCCTTCCTCTCGTTTATTGACGGCTTTGCGCGACGCTCAGGTCTTTAGGGGGTAATTGACTTTCGGCGACTTCTTCAGCCTGCGTCGCAAGAATCTCGCCGAAGTAGAGCGTATGATAATCACCGCGCGGATAGCAGTCCCTGAGAATATACCTTGGTAGGCGGCTTGAGATAACGTTTGCCTTGTAGGCGACCTTACACTCGTAATGAACTACGCAGTCTGAAATTATTGGCGAGTTGACGCATTTGGCGGACTCTACGGTTAATCTTCTTTCTTCAAATTTGTTGTGTTCTCTTCCTGAGACTGAACCGCAATACTCAACGATCTCTTCCATTCCTCGCTTAGGAACGTTGACTGTGAAGTCGCCGACCTCTTCAACAAACTTGTAAGTGTATCTTGAAGGTCTTACAGCCACCATGAAGAACGGTTTCCCCCATAAAGGACCTATCAGCCCCCATCCAATCGTCATCACATTAGCTTTCTCCAACCTACCAGAGACGAGTAAACATCCGCAATCATTTAGTACACGGACCGTAGCGTCAGCGTATGCGGTCAAAGGCACTTCTACCTTCGTCACAATTGCGTCCCGCCTCGTCACTAATGCTTCATGCATAGTAAGAGATTCGAATGCAGAAGATACTTATAAGTTGACTTGACTCTTAGGATTTCCTAAGAGTTGACTAAAGAGGAGGATATCTAGTGAAGACGTGCATCAACGGAGCTACCACAATGCCGTACTCTTTAGAGGACGATATCAAGTCAGCCGGCAAAGCGGGATTTCAAGGCGTCGAAATCTGGAAGGACAAACTAGATCGATACCTTCAAAACCGCCAGAAGAGCGATCTAAAGGACCTCATATCATCACACAACGTTGAAGTCTTTGCCATTTGCCCATTTTCCGGCTATGTCTGGCTCCAACAAGATGAACTTACGAAAAAGATTGAAGAGATGAAACGATACTTGGGGATAGCCTCATACATCGGGTGTGAATCCCTTCTGATGTGCGCGGAGGCTCGCAAAGACAAGACCTCCGAGGAGATCATAGAGGCTCACGCAAATAGCCTCATAAGATTGGCAGAGATATGTGAAGACTACGGTGTTAAACTTGCACTGGAATGGTTTCAGGACTTGAAGGACGCAATCAAGATAGTTGAGTCGGCGGCCTACGAATCCTTAGGTTTGATGATCGACACATTTCATTGGTATCGTGGCGACGGAAACCTAGATCACATAGATCTGGTGCCGCGGTCCAAACTAGTTCTCGTCCACATAAATGACTGTGAGGATGTGAAGAGGGAAAATCTGGCAGATAAGAACAGACTTTATTGCGGTAGAGGCGTCATTCCTCTAGTCGAGATTCTTAGAAAGCTTGAGCGAAAGGGTTACGAAGGATATCTATCGGTTGAGATCTTTCGAGACGAATACTGGAAGAGAGATCCTCTCACAATCTCCAAAGAGTCTTTACAAACTCTGAAAAAGGTTATGAAACAGGCCAAACTAATAAGATAAACGGGCGGGAGCCCTCAGGATGATGAGATCATGCCTGAAAAAATAAAGTTAGGATTTATCGGCTGCGGCTTTATGGGACAATGCGTCCACCTGCCTTCTTTTAAAAGGGCTGAAAATGCTGAGATCGTCGCGATTAGCGACCTAAGGACCAAACTAGCCAAAGCTGTTGCAGACAGGTGGAAGATAGAGAAGATTTACGCTTCTCATATCGAGATGGTTGAGGACAAGGAGATCGATGCAATCGTCCAGATAACCAACAAGTTCGTCCACGCACCTGTAGCCATAGACGCGCTCAAGGCCGGAAAACACGTCTTCACGGAAAAGCCTATCGCAACAAAAGCGGAAGACGCGCAAGAAATGGTGAAGGCAGCTGAGAAGAGCGATCTCAAACTGATGGTTGGCTACATGAAGCGTTACGACACTGGCGTCCTGAAGGCAAAAAAGGCGTTCGAAGAGTGTGCAAAGAATGAGAACGTCACGTATGCTAGATCTCACCTCTTCGGGGGCGACTGGATATGTGGCGAAACAGCCGAAAAGATGATAGAGACTGAAGAAACGTATCCCGAGATTGAACCGAGGTTTCCCGATTTCCTTCCGAAAGACTTCGTCAAAGTTATGGATAACCTGCTTGAGCAGGTTCATGACATAAACCTGCCCAGATACTTCTTAGGAGATCCGCTCGCGATCGAATCCTTCAACCTTTGGCCCGGAGGTTTTGTAAGCCTATTAGACTATGGTGATTACCCACTCACCCTAGAGATGGGCTCGATCTCGGCTGACTTCTGGGAAGAGCAGTTCATGATATACTTCGAAGATGGGTGGATCGATTTGAGGCCGCCACCGCCCCTTCTGAGAAATGTACCTGCAACGGTTAACATCTACCGAGCTGGAAAAATCCAACGAGACGAGTTGCCTCATGGAACCTGGTCTTGGTCCTTCGAGCGACAGGCCCGACACTTTGTAGACTGTATCGTTGAGGATAAAGAACCAATTTCCAGCGGGTTCGACTCCTACAAGGATATCGTGATTATCGAGTCTATGCTCAAGTCGGCGGTCGATGGTAGAAGGGTGGAGACGAAATTGTGAGCTTATGGAAGATTCAGTTCTTTCCTAAGCGCCTCCGTTAGAACTGGTGCAACTGAGACCTTTGCGAACTCGTTAACCACGCTGTCGGTTCCAACTATCTCTTCGATCCCAGCCTCTTTCAGAATTCTTAGCGCGTCTCCACGTAAGAGTGCGTGTGACACACCTGCAAATACTCTTCTAGCGCCCTGCTCCTTGAGGATTCTAGCGGCGTTCGTTGCTGTTTCTCCGGTGCTGATTATGTCGTCGATGATAACGACGTCTCTGCCACGTACATCGAGCCTCTTCCTAAAGGTCTTGATCTCACCAGTGTACCTGTCTCTTTCCTTTCTGAAGTAATCGTAGTCCGCATCTATCGCATTGGCTGCCCATTCGGCTCGTCTTATGGCAAATTCCTCATCGTCCGGAGCCACGACAAAAGGGTATTTAAGGTCTCCTGAGGCAAAGTACTTTGCAAGCTGAACGGCGGCCGTCAAGTTCGATGCAGGGACATTGTACCTCTTTACTACGTCCATGTTGTGAACGTCCACCGTGTATAGGGCACTTATACTTAGGTTTTCGAGTACTTGAGCGATCATCGCGGAACTGACGCACTCACCCGCCAGATACCGTTCACCTTGACGGCTGTAGGCTAGATAAGGTACAAAGGCTCTTATCGACTTGGCGCCTAGATCTCTCGATGTGTGAACAATTACGAATAGCTCCATAAGATGCGTATCCTGCGGCGGGTATAGACTCTGAACGATAAGAAGGTCCTCACCGCTAATATCCTCGTTAAATTTGAAATAGAACTCTCCATCAGGGAAGCGTTTGGTTCTGGTCTCAACCAAACGCATCTTAAGGGATTCACTGAGCTTATTCGCCAATTCTACAGAACTCGGCCCGCCAACAATCTTCACAAACCTTACCTCCGACCATGAACCAGACTACGTCTGGTGAAGATAATCTTTGCTTCGCGCTTAAATCTTTTGATGCGCACTTTCTGAATGTCCCGAACATAGTTTTCAACTAATAGCGGGTATTCGAAGGTCACAAAACCCTTATTAGGATGAATTTGAGCTCTTACCCGTGTACATGATATCTCGAAAGCTAATCATTGTTATAATCGTAGTGCTGGTTGTCTCCACTGCGGTCATCTACCAGATCACACGCCCAACAGAAGGACTAGACGTGAACTTGATGCTCGTTCATAGCTCGAATCCGCAAAAGATAACCCTAGAGCTTAAATGTACGGGTTCCCGACCGCTCCAGATATATAGGATTTCGGGATTCGGGGTGTCCATGACTGGACAACCCGAGGAAGTCACTGCAGGAGGAATCAACTACACGTTCGCTGAGGACATAGTCATCCCTCCGGGTTCTAAGGTTCGAATAACATTTCCTAGTGGGGGCGGCGAAGTGATCATCGAAACATTGTCAGGTGAGCCTGCAACTAGGGGCGGGGTGTCAATAATGGAGGGTGAGTTCCGGCCAGAATGGGAAGGGAAATATCCAGTGACCATTTATTCGATCGCGGAGCTCTGGACGAGATCCGGTAACAAATACTCGCACACAGTTGCGTTCCAATCAGAGGAGTATGTCCCCTCTTAACGAGGATTGCTTCTGAATATTTTGAGGCGACATTAGAATAGCGATTTGGCGATCTGGCTGAACCTTCTGCTTGGAGGCTTCGGAATCCGAATGCTCGTGAAACCTTTGAGAGCAGTGCTTTTAAGCCTGAGTGCAGAGAAGGAAAGTTGTCGCGGAAAATGAGGTTGAGTAGTTGCATTTTGTTCTCGCCGGTGAAGGACTCCAAGAATGGATGGAACAGTTTGCGTATCAATATGGATACTTCGGAGTCTTCTTAATCAGCCTAATCGGATCCTTATCCATCGTCTTCCCAGTGCCCTATGCCTTAATCATATACCTAATAGGCGCGTTCTTAGACCCGCTGCCTGTAGCGATCGCAGGAGGCTTAGGGTCAGCTTTGGGAGAGGTCTCTGGCTATATCTTGGGCTACTATGGAAGAGCAGTTATAAGTGAAGAGCGGCAGAAAAAGATGGATTTCATGCTTAGGATATTCAGCCGCTACGGAAACCCGGCGATATTCATATTCGCCTTAACCCCTCTGCCGGATGATCTTTTATTTATTCCCTTGGGGATCATGCGATACAGGTTCATCAAAGCCTTTATACCTGCCGTCTTGGGCAAGTTCTTCATGTGTCTCGTCTTGGCTATTGGAGGGCGATTGTCAATCGGCGTTGTCAGAGACCTGTTCGGCGGAGGCGGATGGTGGACAACGATCGCGACAACAGTGATCCTGATAGTGATCGTAGCCATAATTCTCAGGGTTGATTGGGAAAAACTCTTCATTAAATACGCTGAAAGACAAGGGAATAGAAGCAAAGACTAATGTGTGCCGGTTGTGATGAAAGAATCTTCTGAGATTCTCAACGTTCAGCTGTACTCTCGGAATGTGTATCCGCACTTGGTGCATCTGAAGAACTGGGTTGTCGACTCGTCAGCTCCTCGGGTTTGCACCTGCCAGACATAGGCTTCATTATTGCTGCACTTTGGGCACTCTACTGTGACTGAGGGTAACGTTTTCAGCTTTTGCTCCTCCCTTCCAATTACGACTACATACTCCTGCGGAGAGTGCTCTGAGAACTTAAGAGCTGGAATCGGCGTTTCAGGAGGCTTTTCATAACCACATTTCGGGCATGAGAAAAACACCTTCTTATCACTCTCTCTTTTCCTTGGAACGAGTCGTGTTCCACATCTAGAGCAGAACTCCATGACACGCGACCCTCACGTTTAAATGCTTTTATAAACCCGCCTCGTCACAAAGAAAGAAGCTACTCTAATATAAACTTTTTATCGTGGGCGCTGTGTCCCACGCAACTAACGCTCAACTTCACAGATGAGCTTACGCTCTCCTCAGCTAAGTTCTCTCTCAACGCGGTGTTTAGGCGCCCACGCCCGCCGTGTCCCACGACTGGGTAAACCCTCCTTCACAGGTGGATGAAGTCACCCCCCTCCGTAGAGTCCGTCTGCGTGGGCCCATGTTCAGGGTTCCAGCGGGATCAGCACCTTCATCAATATCCTCCTGTTATAAAAACTTAACGCATTCTTCCTTTCGGGTATCAATCCTTCTTCTGCTTCGGCTGACTATGTGGCCATCAACCTGGGGAGGGGAGTACCTTCATGTTTGATGGCAGAGCACAAGATGCGGGAGAGACACAAACACAATCAGTGCAGAACAAGGCAAGAATATTAGAGGATATTAGGTTATGGACTTACAATGAAGCGCTACCATATTAGGCTAAGGGCTGACTTCTTCTGGCAAGGCATACACCAGCTGGTTGTCGCGCACTCCAACGACTAAGACTTTTCCAAACTGTCTCATGGCGATTAGGTGCTGCAGAAGTCTAGACTTTTCCATGCTCGTGACCTTTGAGAGTTCATCTACGGTTGATGGACCTTGATTCTTCATCTCCCGAAGTATCAGATTTCTTTCCTTGGCTCGCTCCTGCATCTCCCTTGCCTTTTCCAGATCTATCTTGCGTTTTTCAGACACGATTCTCACTTCCCTCGGAAGCATATTCAAAGGGGTATATAAGAATATTGAGGGATGGAAAAAGTCTTCAACCTAGCGCCGGAAAACAATATAAATCAATGGGGTTCACTGATGCTTGGGGTGGAGAGATTTTTGAAAAAGAGACTCTCAGAAGTCAAGTTTGAAGAGTTAAGGGGAAAAAGCTTCGAGTTGATTCTTGTGGTTGAATTGTTATGCGAAGCTTGCGAGAAGCCATTGAGTACGAGGGAGAAGTTTCTTAGAAAAATCCAGATTTCAACTAGGCAAGATTACCGGAACCTTTTCGATAGGGCGGTTGCTCACGACCGCGCTGAAGTCGACCTTGAGAATAGTAGGATCTACTTCTACGATCATGACTTTCCTGGCGATATTCACCCAGGGTGTATTGAGAAACTCTAGGTTCATGTTCTTCAAGCGAGTCGATAGAGGTACTGCCTATTCTTCTCTCCAGCTTCATTTATTACGCCGTTTCTTCTGAGGGCTATTATGTGCTGTACTATTCTGCTAGGTTGAAGACCAGTTAGCTGCGAAAGCTCCTCCACGGTGAGCGGTCCTCTCTCCTTTATGCCTCCAATTATCATATGTCTCTCGATCTCGTCCCGCATTATCGAGTCCACAACTTGCTGGTATCTTTTCTCATCAATCTCGACTTTTATCTGGGATCTTCCAGTAACCCATCGGAGTCTCTGAGACTTGAAAGCTTCTATTGCCGCACTAGTCTTCCTCATTAAAGTTTCTCTTTTGCTCATCTTCCTCACTTACTTTGGGTTATTCGTAGGTCTGAAGGGACTTGGCCCCAACTGTCTTACTTGCTCCGTCATCTCTCTGACGAGGGCTGCGAATTTTCCTCCCTCGCTCGCTGAAATCCATTCTAACCTTACGCGTTCCGGTTCCATTCCAATGCTCTCGACGGCTCTTATTATGTAGCTGAATCTTTTCTCCATCATATAGTTTCCTTTCTGGTAATGGCAGTCGCCAGGGTGACAACCAGCGACTAGGACGCCGTCTGCTCCCATGCTCAGAGCTTCAAGCACGAATGTTGGATCTATTCTTCCAGTACACATCACTCGGATTATCCTCATGTTCGGCGGATATTCGAAACGGCTTGTCCCAGCCAGGTCTGCACCTGCATAGGAACACCAATTGCAGCAGAAAGCCACAATCAAAGGTTCGAATTCTTCAACCGTCTTTTCCTCTTCGGAAACTTCTTTAGCCATCTAAAATTCAACCTCCTTAAGGCTTTCGGGAATCAAAAGCGCCTTTACCTGTGCGAGAACTTGGTGATCTTCGAAGTGTCGCATGGTTATTGCTCTTCTCGGGCATTCCGCGGCGCATGAACCGCACCCTCTGCATAGTATTTCGCGGATTTCGGATTTTTGATTCTCGATCCTTGGTGCTCCGTAGGGGCATATTTCCTCGCACAGCCCGCACCCAATGCAAAGGTCTTCATCCACAACAGCAGTGATAGCCTCTGTTCTGACTTTTCTGTTACCCATAAGAATTGATGCTCTCGCTGCTGCCGCCTTAGCTGAGATTATGCTTTCAGAAACGTCTTTCGGTCCCGAGACTGTTCCAGCGATGAAGATTCCGTCAACGTTCGTATCCACTGGTCTAAGCTTCAAGTGAGCTTCCATCAAGAAGCCGTCTGTGCCAATAGGGATCTTTAACATTCTTGCATGCATCACTTCACCCCTGCGGGGCCTGAGGGGCGTTGAAAGTGCAACCCAGTCTGCTGGGAACTTGACTTCAAGTCCAGATAGAGAGTCGTAAGCCATAACTTCAAGTCTGCCGTCCGGGGTTTGAGTTATTTCGGCCGGAACTTCTTCTACGTGCCTTATGAATCTCACTTCAAGGTCTCTTGCTCTTCTGTAGAAGTCCTCATATTCCTTGTAAACTCTCAGGTCTCCGAAGAGTATTACAACATCGGTTCTTGGAGACTGTTCCTTCACCAGTATGGCGTTCTTTATGGCGTTCATGCAACATATCCTTGAACAATACGGCCATCCTTCCTCCTTGCGCGCCTTGAGGATTCTCCTCAAGAGCTCAGCCGTGTCTGACTTCGGGAACGCCTCAAGTTCTGATGGTCGGATTTCGCCCTTTCTTGCACCTACGCACTGTATCATCACAATTCTTTCGGGTTTCCCTAGAATACCGCCCTTTAGTATACCGTCCAGGTCTTCTTGAGTTATAACCCTATCGTAAACTCCGTACTGATACAGCCCCACGGGCGGACGGTAATTTAGGGCGCCGCAGGCAACGATAATTGTGCCTATGTTGACTTCCTGATCACCACTGGGGCTTGTCAAGATGGCGTTAAAGTTTCCCACATATCCTGAAATCTCTTTAAGGGTTGTTGAACTCATAAACTCGATGTTCCTATGAGACTTTACTGCTTCTATTAACGGGTTTACGACCTCTGAAGAATCAGCCAATGTCGGATACAGCTTGTAGAGTTTCCCAACGATCCCGCCTGGCTCTTCCTCTCTCTCAATCAAGTATACTTTGAAGCCCTGATTCGCTATTGAAAGCGCTGCTGTCATTCCAGCGATCCCGGCTCCAATCACAAGCGAGGCATCTTTAACTTCTACTTCCGGTTCTATCTGAGGCTCAAGTAGGGCCGCTTTCGCAACAGCCATCCTGACGAGGTCTTTGGCTTTAACTGTTGCTCTCTCAGGCTCGTGATGGTGCACCCAACTACATTGATCTCGGATGTTAGCCATCTCAAACAAATACGCGTTTAGACCAGCTTCCTGGCATGCGCCCCTGAAGAGCGGTTCGTGTGTTCTTGGGGTACACGAAGCCACAACCACTCGGTTTAAGTTGTACTCTTTTATTGCCTTCCTTATCGCTGCCAATCCCGCTTCTGAGCAAGTATAGAGGCTATGCTCGGCGTACGCGACATATGGCAATGTTTTAGCGTATTCTGTTGTCTCTGGAACGTTAACAACACCGCCTATGTTGACCCCGCAATGGCATATGAATACGCCTACGCGTGGTTCTTCCTTCATCTATGGCACCTCCTGTGTTGCCAAAACTTCAGCCACAAGCGCAGCTGTGGCGCTGCCTTGAGCAATGGAGTCTGGAATATCCCCGGTTTTGGGGCCTAAACAATAACCGCAAGCGAAGATTCCCGGAACAGTTGTATCTAGAGGCTTTTTCACAGGGTCCGCTGGTTTGAAAAATCCATAATTGTCCAATTCTACACCTAGGGTTTCTGCCAATTCTTGCGCGCCTCTTCTTGGGATTAAGGTTGGGCATAACACAACTAGGTCGAAGGAGACATGCTGAACAGTTCTCGTTATAGGGTCTTCGTACCAGACTATAAGATTGTCTGTAGTGGGATCGTCTGAAAGTTCTCCCGGGTTGCTCCGGATGAATGATATCCCAAACTCGGATTTTGCCCTGTTTACGAACTCTTGGAAACCCCTTCCAAAAGCCCGCATATCTATGTAGAAAATCGCGACGCGAGAGTTTGGCTCATGCTCTTTTATCAAAACTGCGTCCTTAACCGCGTATTTGCAGCAGATGCTTGAACAGTAGGGGTGGTTAATCCATTCTCTTCTATCACGGGAACCCACGCATTGTATGAAGGCTATGCTTCTGGGTATTCTTCCATCGGAGGGCCTTATCAGCAGTCCACCAGTGGGACCTGAGGCACAGAGTAGGCGCTCTAACTCCATCGCTGTTATGACGTTTTTGAAGCGTCCATATCCATATTGTGGAATTACCGCAGGGTCAAACATATCGAAGCCCGTAGCAACAACTATGGCTCCAACATTCAGTTCAACCTCTTCCGGTTGTTGATCTCTGTTTACAGCGTCGGCTTCACAGACCTTGTCGCAAAGACCACACTCTATGCAGCTATCTTTGTCTATAACCATTACCCTCGGGACGGCTTGTGGGAAAGGCATGTAAATTGCTTTTCTCATACCAATATTCTCATCAAACTGGTTAGGTGCTTCTGCTGGGCAGTTATCCGCGCAGATTCCGCAGCCAGTGCACTTTGCTTCATCAACGTATCTTGGCTTTCTAAGAACATTGACTTCAAAGTTGCCTAAGGAGCCCTTCACCTCCTTCACCTCGGAATAGGTTAGTAACTGAACATTTGAATGGCGGGCACATTCTATCATTTTCGGCGCTAGAATGCATATCGAACAGTCCATTGTTGGAAACGTCTTGTCCAACTGAGCCATTCTTCCACCGATGCCTGGACTCTTCTCCACCAGATATACCTTGAAGCCTCTGTTCGCCAAGTCCAGGGATGCTTGTATGCCGGCGATTCCGCCGCCAATAACTATAACTTCCTTCTGCAATCTACTTTGCCTCCTTCATATTCAGAATTTTCGTTATTGGGACTCTATGAGTTCTAATTTCCCAGTTTTCGAGTTTCATGCCCATCGCCATTCTAAGTAGCTCTGCAAAATGCAGCACGGGTAAGTTGTATTCTTCTTTTGAGCGTCTCTTAATCTCCAATTGACCCATATCAAGCTCAACATAACAAAATGGACAGACAGTAACTATGCAGTCGGCGCCTGACCCTTTTATACTGTCCAGTTTTTGTTTAGCAACCTGTGAGGCGATCTCATCATTTATGCCACGTAAGGGACCTCCGCAACATGCTTCTTTCCGCTCATAGGCAATTGACTTGGCACCAGTCGCCTCTGCAAGTTCATCTAAAGCTCTGATGCCCATCCACTCGCCAAAGTGTATCCGCTTAGGCTTTGTCAAATGGCAACCAGGCTGCAACGCAGCTTTGAGGCCATCGAAAGGTTCTTTAATAGAGTTCTTCACTTTTTCCAGTCCGACATCGTCATAGAGAACATCAATGAAGCCCTTGACGTCTATTTTTCCTTTGAACTCTAGTCTGAGATCGGCAAGAATACCGTTTACCTTTTCTCTCAGTTCCTTGTCATTCTTCAATATTGTGTTTGTCATTAACAGCGATTCGTAGCAGTCGTTGCATAAAGTCAGAATGTCAAGACCCATTTCTTCAGCGAGAGTGAGATTCCTCGCGGCTAAAGCGAGCCAGGTTACATAATCTAGGGACTGTATGCTGAATGGCGCGCAACAATTTGCACCTTTCATTTCCACAAGCTCTATGCCCAGCTCAGAGGATACTTTTCGCACAGAACTTTCATAATTTGGTTCTCGCGCCGGTATTAGACAGCCTAAGAAGAAAGCATACTTCATAATCTCACAGACCTTTATCTGTAGATCAACTTGTCAAAGGATGTTTTCCTTAAGATTTTCTGAACAGCCTCAACATCAACAGCTGGTTCTTTACCCATTCCGTATCTTTCTCTTTGAATCAAAGCCATTCTGGTCGGCACTACGACCCGTCCCGTTCCGAATAGGTTCTGGGCTTGGTCAACTATTGCCCTCGGGGTATTGCCTTCCTTAACTGCTAGATTTCTAATAGCGAACATGGTTTCACCTACATCCCCGTTCTGTGGGCATCTATCAAGGCATGTGAAGCATGAAAGACAATACCATGGCAGCGGTCCGTGTAATACTTCCCGGCGCAACCCGAGTATGATCATCTCCATCAGTTTCCTTGGGTTGTGATCCTCTACAACTCTGGCAACCGAACAGCTGCTCGTGCACCTTCCACATTGGATACATGTGAGGATACCTCGACCCCGAGGTGTATTAGCGACATCATGCATAAAATCGGCATCCAACGAGCTCAAATGGACTCACCGTTTCTTGTTGTCATAAATTTTCTTTGGTTAAATTTACTTTTGAAGTTATTTAAAAGGGTTGTGTTGACATTCCTTTCCATGAGCTTGCGGAATCCTGAAGAGGATGAAGCAAACGCTTTCAAAAATGATAAAAACTTCGCTTAGAGATCTCAGAAAAAGGCTCCGGTGTTGAATATCTTTGTAATAAAAGTTGCGTCATCTTCTCGGATGGACTTGGGAAAATTGCTGATCAATATCTACTCAAACAAGCGGCGCTAGTAGACCTTCAGATGCCTTCGATGCCTGACAACACTTCGAGACCCGTATACTACAGAGCTATGCGGACTCGATGAGTAAAAGCCGCCGATCACCGTCAGCTTTATATGGACAAACGAAAGTATTAGATAGGCAAGAGGCGTACCTATGGAACTGAACCGAACATGTAGGGTCATCGAAACGAAAGGTTGTCCCGGTCTATGGGCATGCCACCTTCCTGATCTATACTGCAAATGCGCATATGACGAGCATGAAAGAAAGGTGATAACATATCGATACGTCGAGGGGCAACTGTGCGGGTTTGAGTCACTGACCGTAGTGCAATCCTTTGTAGAGAACGAAATACGCATCCTAAATCGGATGGGCAGAGAAAAATACTTGGAGATGCTGAGACAAAAACCTAGATTGTTAAAGTGCCCTACGGCAGGAAACTAGGCGAAAACTTCCCGTCCCACCGGACAAGCGTTTACAGTTCTGGACGAGAGAAATCCTAAGGATTCCACGATCTTTTTGATGCGCCAGCTGAGTGTTAACTAGTTTCTTGATCGGAGTTAGGACATACATTAATCCCCGTCGTTTCGGAGATATTTGTTTGATATCGTGTCGGTGCCCTTTTTCATTCCCTGTCCTTGTGGCGAGCCCAATAGGAGGGGTTGTAGGAGTCACCTTTCCAAAGTCTTTAGCAATCTCTTATTATGATCGAATATTTCCACTTGGAGGGGCATCTGACCTATGGCGAAGTGAGTAGCGCATGCAAAGCATGGATCATATGCTCTGAACGCCATCTCTACCATGTTCAGTACGCCATCACTCACGTTCTCACCGTGTATGAGACCCTTAGCTGCGTCGCGTATGGACATACATATGGCTGGAGCATTATGCGTTGTGGCAACGATGAGATTGACTTTTTCCGCGAGTCCATCTCGGTCAAGCTTGTAGTGATGTATCAAAGTGCCTCTAGCTGCCTCAACTATTCCAACCCCTTCGCCAGGCGGTCCCGGCTTACTTCGAACATCCTTACTAGTTATCTCATCGTCTCTGCTCAACTCTAGGGTTCTCTCAGTCGCGTACAGTAGTTCTATCAGTCTGGCCCAGTGGAAGGCGAGGGTTGAATGCACAGGTTTTCCGCCCAGTGTCTCGTACATCCTTTCGTATTCTTGCTGCGCGAGGGGTGTTGCCATTCCGTCTGAGGCATTGAGCCTTCCGAGTGGTCCAACCCTGTAGATGCCGCTGGTCGGTCCGTCGACTAAGCCCTTCCATCCGACTTTTTTAAGGTAGGGCAGTTTGACATAGGTCCACTCTTCAACATGTTCCTCAACGACATCCAAATATTCTGAAGGGCCAAACTTTACGAACTCTCTGCCTTTTGGATCAACCACGCGCACCTTGCCGTCATAGAAGTTAACTCTGTTGTTTTGGTCCACCAAACCCATGTAGTATGTTTTCAAGGTGTAGGCATCGCTTAGTATTAGGTCAACGTATTTCTTATTCTTTAATACTACGTCATCGAATACCTTCAAAGTGAACTTCGCAAATTCTAGGCTAGACTTCGCCATCTTTTCGATCTCTTGTCTCTCCTCCTCTGTTATTGGCTTAGAAACGCCTCCAGGGAGTCCACACACAGGGTGAGTTGCTTTCCCACCGATAGTGGCGGTAATTTTCTGTCCGTAGGCCCTATGCTTAATGACCTCTTTAGCGATGTCTAAGCCAACTCTCTGTATCACCCCAAGAATGTTTCTTTCCGCGGGTGGAGCGTCGGGACCCACAACGAAATCTGGCCCTCCTAGGAAGTAGAAGTGAAGGGTGTGGTCATAGATGTAGTAGCCGCTGTACATGAGCTCTCTGAGCTTTTTGGCTGCTGGTGAAGGCTCTACATTAAATGCGGCGTCTAAGGCCTTCGTGGAGGCAAAGTGGTGGGCAACTGGGCATACACCGCAGATTCTGGGGGTTATCTGGGGTAGATCCTCTGCCTTCCTTCCCTCGCAGAACCTCTCAAAACCTCTAAGTTCTGGAACTTGCAAGTACGCGTTTTCCACATTCCCCTCTTCATCCAGAAAGATGGAGATTTTCCCATGACCCTCTAATCTAGTAACGGGGTCTATGGTTATTGTTTTGAGTCCGCTCATTCCTTCATAACCCTCCTGCGAAGAAGGGAACCTGGCAAGGAATATCGGTAAAAGGTTCCAAGGGGATCTTTGATCTGGCTAATAAGCTTCTCGGCATCATACGTTTTTTCTTTTTCCTCCTCTACTCCGATCACTGCCGATAGGGCGCTTATCATGGCCGCCCCTTGCTCAATCTCGTTTGGGCATGGACCTCCACATCCCGTGCATGGCATATTTGCATTGATGCATTGGGCTTCACATCCTGCACGAGTTGCGGGCCCCATACAGATTATTCCCTGTTCTAAGAGGCATTTGTTGGGCTCAGGTATGATCTCATACACCCGGTATATCTTGGATATCTTCTTTTCCTCCTTTTTCCTCTCGCATTCGTCGCAAACGGATTTCAAAGGGCCTATCACCGAGCCCTTTGGGGGTAACTCATTCTTGACGATGGCTTCCACAGCCTTCGCCACCTGGTTGGCCGGTGGTGGGCAACCTGGCAGGTAATAGTCTACCTCAACGGTCTGGTCTAAGGTCCTTACCGTATCGTAGAACTCCGGAAGGGTTAGCGGGCCTTCCTCAACTTGGACAAGGACTTTCGGGGTAGCAGCGTTTGGATTAGAAGTTGAGGGACTCTGAAGGTATGCCCTATCAAAGATCTCTTTTCTGTTGGCAATGTTCGCGAGGCCGGGAATGCCGCCTTGACAGGCGCATGAGCCGAAGGCCACCAGAACCTTAGATTTCTCCCTGAGAAGTTTGGCTAGATGTTCCTGCTCCTCAGTTCTAATCGCACCGTTGAAGAAACAGACATCTATGTATTTTTCCGGCATCGCCTCTACGTCTCTGTATTTGACATCTATGGCCACTGGCCAGAAAACGATGTCAGCCAGTGCCACAACATCTAGAATCTTCTCGTTTATGTCGAGAACTGCGATTTCACAGCCGCCACAACTAGCGGTCCAGTAGAATGCAAACTTCAGCTTTTCCACATTATCACCCCTTTCAACGCCTTCTTCTTACATAGCTATGATCGTAGATTGCTGAGAATTCTAGACGCATCCACTCTGAGTTCTTTTAAGGCGAGTTCATCTGGGCTGAGACCCATCGCTAGACCTAGTAGTTGTGGGTAATGAAGTACAGGTATGCCGAATGTTTCATTGAACATTCGTTCTATTCGGGATTGGTTTGCATCGAACATCATGTGACAGAATGGGCAGACTGTGACCATCGCTTGAGCACCCGCGTCCTTGATGTGACGGACCTTGTCTCTCGCCAGTTGGAGCGGAATCTTTTCGTTTAAACCAATGATTGGGGCCCCGCAACACTCGGTTTCATCCAAATAGTCTAGGCATGTGGCGCCTGTAGCTTCTATCAGACGCTTCAGCACCGTCGGATTTTCAGGGTCGTCGAAGCCTGCGTATTTCACTGGCCTCAAAACGTGGCATCCATTATGTTCGGCCACCTTCAACTGACTGAGCGGTCTCTGAACGGCACCTTTGATTCTTTCTAAGCCCACATCTTCCGAAAGCACTTGCATAAGGTGTTTCACTTCTATGCTGCCGCTGAATTCCAGGCCCGTGTGCTTGAGGTATTCGTTGACCAACTCCTTGATCTTCTTATCTTCCTTGAGCATCTTGTTGACCTTGCGTAGCGTGCCAGCGCACCCTGGACACAAGGTCATAATGTTTAAGCCCTGCCGTTCCGCTACACATAGGTTTCTGGCCGCCAACGTGAGCATGAGATCGTGGCTTACGGGGTCTAGAGGCAAGCCGCAACAATTGTACTCCGGCATATCGACAAGATCCAAGCCGAGCTTCTGAGCAACCTTTCTAGTGGAAACCTCGTAAGCGGAGACCCTGTAAGGAATAGCACAGCCTAGGAAGAGCAGATACTTTAGGTCCGTCATTCTAAGTCCTCCTTGCCTGGATCAACTTTGAGAGTCCTGTCGCATCAGCGAGTTTGTTGACATCCTTTAGGTTGGCTTTGGGTAATGGGGGCAACCCGGTTTCTTCCCTTCTTCTGAGTCGTAATTCAGGGATCTTGTATGCGAGTCCAGTTTGAAGAACGTTAGAGGCCAGCTCTCTATAAACAGGAGGTAGGTAACCCTCCTTGACCGCGAGGTTTCGAAGTGCCCTAAGCACGCTGGCGATTTCTACATCTTGTGGACAGTGATCGACGCAGGTGAAGCATGCGGCGCACAGCCAGATTACGTCGCTGGAGAGAACTCCCTCTTTCAGTCCTAGCTGGGTCATCCGCAAGATTCGCCTAGGCCTATAGGAGTCGCTGAACCGCGCGATTGGGCAGTCTGCAGTGCAGGTGCCACATTGGAAACAGAGCATAATCTTTTCAGCCCCAGGAATTTTGCTAATTTCATGCTTGAAACGCGGATCCATATCAGTGATCTTCAGTACCATTCCTAGTTCAGGCTCCTTCTCTTGAGTTTCTTCCTTCTCTGTCATGAATTTGATCCTCCAGCCCCAAACGGGCTTGGACCGAGTTTCCTTATCTCCTCCGTCATTTCCTTGATCACTGTTGCGAATCGGTCTCCTTCGGAAGCGGAGACCCACTCCAGCTTGAGGCGCTCAGGCTCGATTCCGAACTGGTCTAACAGCCTTCTCAGCAGAGCCACTCTTCGTTCGGCTTTGTAGTTGCCGGCGAGGTAGTGGCAGTCACCGGGATGGCACCCGGCCACAAGAACTCCGTCTGCTCCGCTCTTGAAAGCTTCGATGATGAAAATCGGGTCGACCCGACCCGAGCACATTAGCCTCACTATTCGAAGGGTTGGCGGATATTGAATTCTGCTGACACCCGCTAGGTCAGCGCCCGCGTAAGAGCACCAGTTACATAGGAAACCCACGATTTTCGGCTCGAACTCAGTCATACTTCGCTTCCTCCTTTAATGCTGCCCTAACCTGAGCGAGAATTTGATCGTCTGTGAAGTGAAGCATAGATATTGATCCGGTGGGGCAGGAGGAACCGCAAACACCACAACCCTTGCACAAGGCTTCGAGAACGTGGGCCCTCAACTTTCCTTCCTTCTCCCTCATTTCAACACCGCCGTACTCACAAACGGACTCGCAGATTCGGCATCCACTGCAGAGGTCCTCATCTACGTTCGCTATGGCTCCTTCGACCTCTAGGGCTTTCTTAGACAGGATGGTGACGGCTCTGGCTGCAGCTCCACATGCCTGCGAGATGCTTTCTTCAATGAGCTTCGGCGAGTGCGCCAATCCGCAGAGGAATACGCCTTCGGTGGCGAAGTCTACGGGTCGAAGCTTCATATGCGCTTCTAGGAAGAAACCTTCTTTGGTGAGTGGAACCTTCAACATTTTTGCCAAACGCTCGTTATCAGGGTTTGGGATGGTGGCTGCGCTTAAGACCAGAAGATCTGGTTCGATGGGGATCCAAGCTTTTACCACAGGTTCCCAAACTAGGATGTGGATTTTCCCGTTTTCTCGAGTGACCTCAGGTTTCTTCTCGTCATCGTAACGTATGAATAGGACCCCTTTGGATGCGGCCTCACGATACTGGTCCTCTTTGAATCCGTAGGTTCGGATGTCCTTGTATAGGACGTAGACATCCGTTTCTGGACTTAGCTCCTTGATCTTCAACGCATTCTTGACCGCTTGTGCGCAGCAAATTCGGGAACAGTTCGGACGATCACCGTTATTTCTCGAGCCTACACACTGGATCATGGCAACTGTCTTTCCATCGAACTTACTATTGACAAGGCATTCCTCCAGCTCATGCTGCGTAATCACTCTCTCATCTGCGCCGTACAGATACTCGGTCGGCTTGTACTCTATGGCGCCGGTGGCAACGATAACAACGCCGTGCTCGATCTCCTTTTTCTCTCCGTTGTGATTAAGCGCTGTCTTGAAGTTTCCCACGTATCCGCCTATCTCAGCAACTTCCGCGTTCAAGTAAACATGGATCCTCTCGTTTTCCACAACTTCCTTGACGATATTCCTCAGCTTTTCTTGAGGGTCCTCAGACCCAAGCAAGTAATGGATTGTCCGCAGGTGTCCTCCAAGTTCCTTCTCCTTCTCCACTAGATGCACGTCGAAGCCTTGCTTAGCCAGTTCCAACGCAGCAGTCATTCCGGACAGACCGCCGCCGATGACGAGGCTAGACGGCACAACATTGATTAGTGGCTTGGGTAGCGGTCTCAGCAAGCGGGCTTTCGCCACAATCGACCTAACCAGGTCCTTCGCCTTTTCTGTAGCCGCATCCGGCTCATGCATGTGCACCCACGAGCACTGATCCCGGATGTTAGCCATCTCAAATAGGTAGATGTTCAACCCAGCTTCTCGAACCGTCTCTCGGAATAGGGGCTCATGGGTTCTGGGCGTGCACGAAGCCACGATCACACGGTTCAGGTTGAGCTCCTTTATCTTCTCCCTTATTCTCTTCTGTGTGTCTTGTGAACACGTGTAGAGGTTATGCTCTGCATATACGACGTCGGGTAGGCTTTTGACGTACTCCACCACCTCGGGTACTCTAACAACACCACCGATGTTAATGCCGCAGTGGCACACGAACACGCCGATGCGGGGCTTCTCACGAGAGATATCGACCTCTTGCGGATACTCCTTCACCGCGGTGAGCTTTCCTCTTTCAGAGGCAATTACACTGGCCGCCTTCGCCGCGGCGCCGCTTGCTTGTGCCACGCTTTCCGGGATATCTTTTGGAGCAGAAAAGGCGCCGCAAACATATATCCCTGGCCTAGATGTTTCAATCGGCGAGAAGGTTGCCGTATGGCAGAAGTTGTACTCGTTCAGTTGGATGTCGAAGGCCTTGGATAATTCTCTGGCGTGTTTTGGTGGTCGCATCCCAACTGACAACACTACCAAGTCGAATTCTTCATCCCTTGGCTCCTCATCCACCACATGCCTTACTATAAGATTCCTCGATCCAGGAACTTCCTCGACACGGGATACCCTAGATCGGACAAACCTAACCCCGTATTCCTCTTCAGCTCGACTATAGTAGGCGTCGAATTCCTTGCCATAAGCTCTGATGTCCATGAAGAAAATAGTGCATTGAACACCACGAGTGTGCTCTTTGGCTATAACTGCCTCCTTTATGCCATACATACAGCAGGCGGAGGAACAATAATTGTTCCCGATTTGGGCGTCACGTGAACCTACACACTGGATGAACCCGATCTTTCGTGGAATCTCCCCGTCAGATGGGCGTAGGACTATTCCACCATATGGACCGGAAGCGCTCAGAATGCGTTCAAATTCGATGCTGGATACGACGTTTGGGTATCGGCCATAACCGTATTCGCTCTTCAGGCTGGGATCGAACTCCTCGAAGCCGGGCGCCAGTATGATTGAACCTACGCTTAGTACTGTCTCCTCTTCTTTGTCGTCGTACATGACTGCTCCGGCTTTGCAGACCTCTTGGCATGTGCCGCATCCGATGCACTTTTCGCGATCAATCATGTAAGTGAGCGGCACTGCTTGAGGATATTTTACGAAGATGCTGCCCCTGTCACCCAAGCCTTGATTGAACTCATCTATGGCCTCAATCGGACATTTTTGAGCACAAATACCGCAGCCCGTGCACTTCTCTCTGTTCACGTATCGGGCTCTTCTCCTTATGGTCACGCTGAAATTGCCGACCTCGCCATCCGCTCTTTTCAACTCTGCATTAGTGATAAGGTGGATGTTGGGGTGTCTGCCAGCTCCCACCAGCTTCGGTGCGAGGATGCACATCGCGCAGTCGTTGGTGGGGAAGGTCTTGTCCAGCTGGGCCATGACGCCTCCTATGCTGGGCGACTCATCGAATAAGTAGACTTTAAACCCAGAGTCGGCAAGGTCGAGGGATGCTTGTATCCCAGCGATTCCCCCTCCGACAACTAGCACAGCGCCTATCTTCTCTTTCATCTTCCCACCTCCAACGCACCATACAACGGGGTGGTTCCCTCAATCCGATCCACGGCGACCATTCCCCTCCGCCTCATAACAACGATGTGACGTAACACTGCTTGAGGGTCTAAATCCAACAGTTTCGATAGTTCCTTCACCGAGAGGGGTTCCCTCCTGACCATGAAATAGATTCTGTTCCGCATGTATTCAGCAGTGATTGCTTCGTCCATAGTTTCGTCAAACCTTTCTTGCGAAAGCCTCTCTTCATACACGTTACCATCTTCGACGATTCCTTTCTCTCTGCCAACCAGGACCCTAAGCCTGAAGTCCCCCGCTGCCGCTTGGGCTACGAGTATTCCTTCAAGTATTTCGGGGTCAGGTTTCTCTCCAGCCAGAGGAGAAGGTCCTAAGTCCATTATCTGATTAGTGAAATCTCTGACGATCTCGGCGAACCGTCCGCCTTCGGAAGCGGAGACCCATTCGAGGCGCAAGCGCTCGGGCTCCAAGCCCGTCTGCGCTATCAATTTCTTCAACATTTTCATTTTGCGTTCGGCTTGGAGATTGCCTTCAATGTAGTGGCAGTCGCCTGGGTGACAGCCCATCACTATAACTCCGTCGGCGCCGTGTGCAAGCGTCTCCAAGACAAGAACGGGGTCAACCCTTCCGCTACACATGAGCCTTATGATCCGTATGTTGGTCGGGTAGGTTATCCGGCTGACCCCGGCTAGGTCTGCGCCGGCGTAAGAGCACCAATTGCATAGGAATCCGACTATTTTTGGCTCGAAGGTCATGCGAGTTCTCTCCCGATTGCGGCTAGAGCCTGAGCGATAATCTGTTCATCGGCGAAATGTCGCATAATGATCGCTTTCTCAGGGCAGCTCGCCCCACAGGTGCCGCATCCCTTACACAGAACGTCTGTCACTTTGGCAACTCCTTTCTCATTCTTCACTATGGCACTGTAGGGGCATATCTTTACACATGTTCCACAGCCACTGCACAATTTTTCATTGACGATGGCTGTTATCGCCTCAGTTCGTAGGCGTTTCGTAGCCATGGGGATGGCTGCCCTCGAGGCCACTCCAAACGCTTGGGATATGCTTTCAGCCGTATCTTTGGGGCTATGAGCTGTGCCACAGACGTAAATGCCATCCGTTGCGAAATCCACGGGTCTCAATTTGACATGGGCCTCGAAAAAGAACCCGTCTGGTCCCAGGGGCACCTTGAGCATCCGCGACAGATCCTTTGCATCTTCATGCTGGATCAGAGGCGTCGACAACACCAATAGGTCGGTCTTGAGGTCAATCTGCTCGCCGAGAAGCGCATGATAAACGCTGACACATAAACTCCTGTCTTGCAGGGGAGCGACTGTTGGTGGCTTTTCAAGAATATATTTGATGAACTTGACGCCCATATCTTGGGCCATTCGGCGGTAATCCTCATAGTGACCGCCATAAGTTTGCAGGTCTCGGTAGAGGATGCAGACATCTGTTTCTGGATGCGACTCCTTGATGAGGATGGCATTTTTGAGGGCTGTCATGCAACACACCCTGGAGCAGTAGGTTCTGCCTTCTTCTTCCCTAGACCCGACGCATTGAATCATCACAACTCTTTCTGTTTTCTCCAATTTGCTGTCTTTAATGAGCGTTTCAAGCTGGAGCTGGGTGACTACGTTATGATACTCTCCGAAACCGTACATTCCGACGGGCTGGAAAACATTGGCCCCAGTCGCCACAATTATTGTCCCGACCGCAAGGTTCTCGTTCTGACCATTACCGATTTGAACAACGGCCTCAAAGTTTCCGATGAATCCCATAACCTGCTTAGCGACGCTTGACGTTAATACCTCTATATTTCTGTGCGCCTTCACGGCCTCGACAATCTTGCTCAATCCTTCATTGGCGTTCACTAGTGTTGGGTACAGTTTGTTCAACTTTTTGACTGTGCCCCCCAGTTCTGGCTCTTTCTCAACTATGTAGACCTTGAAACCTTGATTGGCAAGGCACAAGGCGGCGGTCATCCCTGAGATACCTCCGCCAATAACTAGGGTTGAAGCCGCCACATCTATTTCCGGTTCGTCAAGCGGCTTGAGTAGACTAGCCTTGGCGACAGCCATCTTCACAAGGTCTTTCGCCTTCTCTGTTGCCTTTTCGGGTTCGTGCATGTGCGGCCATGAGCACTGGTCTCGGATGTTCGCCATTTCAAAGAGGTATCTGTTCAAGCCTGCTTCTTCGCAGGCAGCTCTGAAAAGTGGTTCGTGGGTCCTGGGCGTGCATGAGGCAACGATGACGCGGGTGAGATTGTACTTTGCTATGCTTTCCTTTATCCTGCTTATGCCATCTGAAGAGCACGTGTATAGGTTGTCCTCTGCGTAGACCACATTCGGCAAGGATTTGGCGTACTCCACAACACCTGGGACGTCAACTACTCCGCCTATGTTGATGCCGCAGTGGCAGACGAAGACGCCTATTCTAGGAATCTCTTCTTCCACGGATTCCACTTCAATGCGCTCCTTCACTTGCCATCATCAACGTTTCGGCCGCCCTAGCAGCCGCTGCACTGGCCTGCGCAACCGACTCGGGAATATCCTTTGGACCTTGACAGTATCCGCATATTAGGACCCCAGAAACGTTCGTGTCGACCGGGGCGAATTGTGGATCCTTCGATTTGAAGAAGCCATACTCATCAAGCTCCAATCCGAGGATGCCCGCCAGCTCCTTATTGGATGCCCTAGGGATTAGGGCTGGGCAAAGCACGACAAGATCAGCCCCCAAGCTTTCTGTAACATTCTCCGTTGTGTCCTCATACCAGAGGGTCAAGTCACCGGTCTTATGGTCTTCTATGACTTCTCCAGGCAACGACCTAACATATTTCACGCCCCATTCGTCTTCGGCTCTGGCAACGAAATCTTGGAAGCCCTTTCCGAAGACTTTGAGGTCATTGTAGAAGATGTAGACCTCACATTCTGGCTCATGTTCTCTAATTAGTATCGACTCCTTCGTAGCGTACATGCAACACGCACTAGAGCAGAACGAAACCCCTCCCTTCAAGCTTCTGGAACCGACACATTGAATAAAAGCGATTCTTCTGGGGATGCGGCCATCCGAGAACCTCATAATGTGCCCTCCGATTGGTCCTGAGGCGGAGAGCATCCTCTCAAACTCTAAACTTATTAGAACGTTCCGGAATCTTCCGTAGCCGTACTCGGTTCTTGTTGCGGGATCGAAAAGTTCGAAACCCGTTGCCACGATGACCGCGCCAACGTTGAGGCTGATGGTTTCAGGCTGCTGATCGAAGTCTATAGCCTCAGCCCCGCATACTCTTTGGCACAGTCCACACTGCAGGCAGTTTTCCATGTCGATTGTGTACTTAAGTGGAACAGCCTGCGGCAACGGAATATAGATAGCTTTGCGGACACCAAGGTTCATGTCGAATTCATTAGGAACCTCAACTGGGCAGTGTTGTGCGCAGACACCGCAGCCCGTGCACCTCTCCTCATCGACGAATCTCGGCTTCTTGAGAATTTTGACTGTGAAATTGCCGGCGGTCCCGCTTACCTCTTGCACTTCAGAATAGGTTAGAAGCCTAATGTTGGGGCTTCGAAGGCAGTCAATCATCTTGGGAGCGACGATGCATATGGAGCAGTCCATCGTGGGGAAAGTCTTATCGAGCTGAACCATTCTTCCGCCGATGCTCGGGCTCTTTTCCACCAAGTACACTTTGAACCCACGGGCGGCTAGGTCTAGGCTCGCTTGCATCCCGGCGATCCCGCCGCCAATAACCAATACAGAGTTGTTGGATATCATAGTTTTCATCTCTACGTTAGGTGCATCGCCTCCGCAACCAAGACCGATAGGTCCCGCATCGGCATTGTTACTTCCTCCGGGTTAACCGGAAGTTTCTCGCTGGTGACACACTTCCAATGAATCTGACATTTTGGGCAGGCTGTAACGAGCAAATCAGCACCTGTGGCTTTCGCTTCCTTCAACCTATCAATTTGAACAGCCTTCGAGTACTTGTTGCAGGATAGCCAAGCGTTGACTCCGCAACAAACCGAGTTCTCCCGATTTCTTCCCATTTCAACTAACTCGACTCCAGGAATATCCGCTATGACCTTCCTCGGGGGTTGATATACGCCCATGTGCCTGCCAAGTCTACACGAATCTTGATAGACGATCTTCATGAGCAGCTTCGCATCGTATTTCAGTTCTTGCTTCTCGATTAATTCGGATAGGAGCTCCGAAATGTGTAAGACCTCGAAGTCGATCTTGCCAAGCACTTCCGGGTAATCCTTCTTGAGAGTTCTATAGCACTCTGGGCATGCGGTAACAACTCGACTTGCCCCGGTCTCTTCGATCTCTCCTACATTTATTTTCGCCAGTTTCTCGAAGTTTTTCACATCTCCCGTCCATAACACATCGTGGCCACAACACTTTTCGCTGGCCATCACGACTGGCTTTATCCGGGCTCTATTGAGTATTCTCACCACACTTTGAGGAATCTTTAAGAGGTCTAAGGTAAGGTCTTCGAAAACAACATCAAAGTACGGGAGGCAGCCTACGAAGTAGAGCAGATCACCCTTTTGGGATATTTCGGCCTCCGCTGGAACCCAATCCATTCGTTCTTGCTTGATGTTCGGATGGGTCATGATTCTCGATAGAGTCATGGGTATTCCCCGATGAGCACAAAGCTCTTCCATAACTTCTTCTGATGCTACCCGCCTGCAAGCTCTAACGAACTCCGGATACCGAACGTCTGAGGGGCATCTCTCTGTACACGTATAGCACGTGAGGCATGTCCAAAGATCCGCCCCGGAGAGCATGCTCCCCCCAAAACCTAGAAGAAATCTTTCAACCGTACGCCTAGGCGAGTAGGCATCGTTAACCCTCGATATCGGGCAGCTGCCGGAGCACTTTCCACATTCAAGGCAGTACTGAACATTCGTCTTCTTCAGCGCCTTAGAGATGACCTCTAAGGCGTCTGGAGGCGCATCTACTTCAGACTCTGCTTTCAGCAGACTTGGCCCCATCTTACGTAATTCTTCTGTAAAGTCAGTTACGACTTGCGCGAATTTTGTTCCTTCGGATGTAGAGACCCATTCTAGACGGAGTCTCTCTGAACCGAGTCCAAGCAGTTTCAGGATTCTGGCTGTGTTCTTCATCCTCTTCTCGGCTTTAAGGTTTCCGCTGACATAGTGGCAGTCTCCTGGGTGGCATCCTGAAACCAGCACGCCATCTGCCCCGCCTTCAAAAGCGCCAATGACGAAGGCTGGGTCGACGCGACCTGAGCACATCACCCGTATAGGCCTGACGTTTGGTGGATATCTGATTCTGCTTGTGCCTGCGAGATCCGCTCCTGCATAGCTGCACCAGTTGCATAGGAAAGCCACAATTCTCGGTTCGGTCTCCATTCTTCAGCCTCCTATAGCTACGGTCACCATAGCCTCGATCTGCTTGCTGGTGAAGTGTTTCATCGTGATCGCTCCAACCGGACAGACAACAGAGCATGAGCCGCAGCCCTTACACTGCGCCTCCGTGACTCTAGCGATCAACGTTGGAAACTTAACGAAAGGCTGCTGCGTCTCTACTTTGATGGCGTCGTACTCACAGACCTCTTCGCATCTACCGCAGCCCTTGCAAAGTTCCTCATCTGCCACCGCAACGATGGGCTCTACCTCAACCTTTCCCCTTGCTAGAGGAATTGCCGCCTTCGCAGCTGCTGCGCTCCCCATGGTCGAGCTATCGGTGATATCCTTGGGTCCCTGAGCTGTGCCAGCTAGGTAGATTCCATCAAAAGGTGCGTCCAGCGGCCTAAGCTTCGCGTGAGCCTCTTGGAAGAATCCATCCACCCCCATAGGAATTTTCAGTTTGCTTTGAACATCGTGAGAGTCTTCCCTCGGCACAATACCAACATTCAAAACTGCGAGATCCGCGGAAATCGTCAGCGGCTCACCGCTCAAGATGTCGTAAACCGTCACGGTTGTGCCCTTTGGGCTATTGGAAACAACTGGCGGTTCCTCTGGTGTATACCTAATGAAAACCACTCCCAGTTGTCCGGCTTTTCTATAGTATTCTTCATGTCCCCTTCCGAAGCTTCGTATGTCCCGATAGAGATAGAAGACTTGAGATTCTGGATATCTCTCTTTTATTTCGATGGCGTTCTTGAGGCTTACCGTGCAACACACTCGAGAGCAGTACCTGTTCAGTTTTTGGTCTTCTTTTAAAGGCTTGTAGATCCCAGGTTCCTGCCTAGAACCTACGCAGGAGATGAAAATGACTCTTTTCGGAACTAAACCATTGAAGATTAGTTGACCGTCGGTCGGTCCATTCTTATCTAGGAGGCGTTCAAGTTGCGGTTGGGTTACCACATTGTCGTGTACCTTATAGCCGTATTCGCCTTCTGGAGGCTCGTAAAGATCGTGGCCCGTGGCCACAATAATTGTTCCTATATCGGCTTCTATGTGGAGGGGCTGTTCTTCAAGGTTTATCGCCGACTTTGGGCAAATTTTGGCGCATTCTCCGCATTTGTTGCAGTTTTTTTTGTCTATGACGTAAATTCTCGGCAAGGCATCTGCAAAAAGCATATAGATTGCTTTTCTCTTCTTCAAACCATAGTCAAATTCGTCTGGAACTTCAATGGGACAGACGGCTTCGCATCTTGTGCATGAATCGCATTCCTCTGTCACGTATCGAGGGTTGACTCTGATTCCAACTCTAAAGTTACCGATGAAACCATCCACCGCACTCACTTCAGAGTTCGCAAAAAGCTTGATTTTCGGGTTTGAAACAACTTCCTTCATCAAAGGCCTCAAAACTTCTAGGGCATGCTCTCCAGTGGGACATAAGAGGTGCAATTGTGCCGTGTGTCCACCGATGCTTGGCGATTTCTCAACCAAATAGACTTCAAAGCCTCTTTGGGCAAGGTCAAGGGCCGCCCTCATTCCTGCAACGCCCGCTCCTAGCACAAGCGCTCTAACGACAACACCCATCTCCCTTTTCTCGAGAGGCTCCAGAAGTCGGGCTCTATCTACCGACATACGAACTAAGTCCTTGGCCTTTTTAGTGGCCTTTTCAGGTTGGTCTGAGTGAACCCAAGAGCACTGCTCTCGGATATTGGCCATTTCAAAAAGGTATGGGTTAAGGCCGCTTTCTTCACAGACTTTTCTAAACGTCAGTTCGTGCATACGGGGTGAACAGGATGCAACTACAACGCGGTTGAGTTGATGCTTCTCAATGTCATCTTTGATCATGGCTTGGGCTGGAGCGGAACACATGTAGAGGTAATCTTTTGCCACCACGATGTTAGGTAGGGCTGCGGCATATTTTGCTACATCTCCAACATCCACAACGCCTGCTATGTTAGTGCCGCAATGGCAGACATAAACGCCAATTCTCGGTCCCCCTCTTTGTACGATCTGAGACATACCATCCTCTCTGCCTGATCAGTCTTTCAGGAAGTTTGAAGCCTTCATGGCAGCAGCACTTGCTTGGATTACAGAGTCTGGTATGTCCTTGGGGCCTTCGGTCGCTCCAGCTATGAACACACGTTCCATCTTTGTTGTGACCGGTTCTGATTTCGGATTGGATGTAACAAAAAATCCATCGTCACCAATCGGTATCGGTAATAGATTCCTCAGGTTGTCATTCCAAGGGGGGACCAAACCAGCGGACAAAACAACCATGTCAACTTCTTGGTCAAAGAGTTCGCCCGTCTCAGTATTCTCTGCTTTCAGGAAAAGATTTTGTGTATACGGGTCTTCGATGATCTCGGCCACTCGCCCTCTAATATACTTGATGCCAAACTCTTGTTTGGCCCTTTGGTAGAATTCTTCGAAGCCTTTGCCATAAGCTCGGATATCCATATAATAGATGGTTACGTCTATGTCTGGCACATGCTCCTTTAGGAGAATAGCTTCCTTCGTGGCGTACATGCAGCAGACTCTTGAGCAATAGAGGTTGCCAGATTTTTCGTCTCTTGAGCCGACGCATTGCAGGAAGGCTACTCTCAGCGGAATTCTTCCATCGGAGGGTCTGACTATGTGTCCTGCCGTTGGACCGGACGCGCTTAGAAGCCTCTCCAAGGCAAGACCCGTTATAACGTTTTGATAAACACCGTAACCGTATTCCTCCTTCTTCCGAGCGTCGAAGAGTTCGAAACCCGTGGAAACGATGATGGCTCCGACCTCAACCTCAACTTCTTTAGGTTGCTGTGCTCGGTCGATCGCCTTTGCTTGACAAATTCTTTCGCATAGTGCACAGTCTATACAGCTATCTTTGTCGATTGTATATATGAGCGGGACCGCCTGGGGAAAAGGAACATAGATTGCCTTTCGTACACCAAGATCTTCATCAAACTCGTTGCGCACCTCAATGGGACAATGCAGAGCGCATAGGCCGCAACCTGTGCATTTAGTCTCGTCCACGTAACGAGGCTTACGGACAATTTTTACCTTGAAGATCTCTATGTCCTTCTCGATGTTTTGCGTCTCTGAGTACGTGAAAAGCCTTATATTGGGATGTCTTCCGGCGTCCACCATTTTTGGCGTCATGATGCAAGCCGCACAGTCCAATGTTGGAAAGGTCTTGTCTAATTGCGCCATTTTTCCGCCTATACTTGGATTCTTCTCAACAAGATATACCGTGTATCCTTGGTCGGCTAGGTCAAGGGCAGACTGGATTCCAGATATGCCGCCTCCAATGACTAATCCCGCCTTGACCATTTGCAGTTTTCACCATCTCTCAGTTATGAACCAAGCCGGCTTCAGTAATCAGTTCATTGATGTCCATTACCTGGATTACGCCCTCATTGCCCGTGGTCTTTATGGCATCATCATATGTTAGAAGGCAGAATGGACATGCCACGGCTATCATTTCGGCTCCCATGTTGACGGCGTCCCTAACGCGGCTTTCAGTGGCTCGTTCTCCCGGATTATCGACCCACATTCTACCTCCTCCACCCTCGCAGCAGACACTGCGGCCCCTAGATGTAGGTAATTCAACAAATTTCACGCCTGGAATATTCTCGATTATCTTTCTAGGTTCGTCGTAGACATTGTTGTGTTTGCCTAGATAACATGGATCTTGGAAGGTGACGACCTTTTTCACCTCTCCTGAAAAACTGAGCTTTTCTTCATCTATAAGATCAGCAAGATACTGAGTGTAGTGTCGGACATCGAAGTTTTTTCTTCCGTATCTATTCTTGAATGCATTGAAGCAGTGCGGTGAGGTAGTAACAATTCTATTTACACCATGTCGGTCTAAAAGGCTGAGATTTTCCTCAGCTAGGATATCAAAGAGTCCTTTTTCTCCAATGGAGTATATTTCGTTTCCACAGCAGCTTTCCTCATTCCCCAATATTGAAAAATCCACGCCCAGAGCATTTAGATTCGCTACTAAGGCTCTGGCTACGTGTTGTACACGAGAATCGTACGATGGGGCGCATCCAACGAAGTAGAGTAATTCTACTTTCTCGCCTCCTCCAGCATACTTCACATTCAAGCCGTTCGCCCATTCAGATCTCTTACTTCTCATTATGCCCCATGGGTTTCCATATTTGTAGACACCTCCTAGGGCGTCTCTTAATGTCGTCGGAACCTGTCCTTCCTCGACCAGAAGACTGCGTAGGCTGATGAGTATCCCCATTGGATCCACATCTCTGGGGCAACGATTAGTACAAGTAGAGCATGTAGTGCAAAGCCAGAGACCCTTATCCAAAAGGACTTTCTCTTGAAAACCCAGTTGCGCTCTTCTGATTATCTGGCGCGTCCTTAGAGCCGTCCGCGTTCCTGATGGACAGCACGCGGAACAAGTGCCGCACTGGATGCAGAGGTTTACTTTATCTCCTCCTGCCTTCACTACCGCTTCAGTGAAACTCAAGTCCAACTCGTTAGGTCCCATAATACTTCTTTGAGCTCCAATCAAGCTTATGCCTCACGTTTCCTTTGTATGTCCCTACCATCATTGGTTTTTTCTGATATTGCTTAGACGGCTATTCCCAAATCTCTGCCTTAAGAGAAGAACCTCTCCCATTTATATTTATTTCGTGATACAAATAGAACGTAATTATGAAAAGAATGATGCAAATATGACCATGAGAGATGCGCCATCCCGACAATCTGCAGAAAACATCTAGGTAAGTATGTTTGTTTCCGCGGTACACGACGGTGATTAGCCGATCGGCCAATAACACGGAACTGGTTCCGCCTATTCTGCAGGCTACTTAGGGCTGTTCTAGTCCAGCCTAAAAATTTGACCATCCCACGAATAGCTTGCACAATCTGAGTCGACAGCGAAGCATCTTTACCGAGAATCTTCAAGCTGCTGAAAGCCTTGCTCGGCGCAACTTCATAAGCCTGCTTTCTGAAACAATCTATTCAAGAGATAGTTCATAGATATCGGTAGCCGCCTTTTTCACCAGGTCCCTCCATCCGCTGATCAAGAGGCGCAAGTCATCCTTGAACTCAATGATTACGCCAAACTTTTCCGCAACGTCTTGCACTCGTTCCTCAGCCAATGGTTTTTGGAGAGTTAGTCTTATCCATCCTTTCTCAAAGTCTTTGCGAAGACCTGGAACAAACTGAGAAGTCGCGTAAATCATTGCGCAACCTGCATCCGCACGCTCCGCTTCATCGATTTTTCTCATCCACTTTTTCACGTAGTTCTCATCGAGCCTCAGAGCCTCAGAGATCAAAACGGAACGTGCCTTACCAAGAATCTGCAGTAATCTTTGTAAGGAATCATCCATCATTGCAGCCTCTTTAGAGGAATATGTAACGCTCGTTCGAACAAAATGAATTAAAGTTTTGCAGTCTCTTAAATCCGAGGCGATGTCGACACTGATATTTCTTCGATTTAAGTCTTGAAAAAGCTCAGATAGAACTAGCCAAACTTGTTCTAACCTTCTGATTTCCTCGTCTGTAACCAATTCCGATCCTCAATTGATTCTACAATCCTGAAAATCGTGATTGAGATAGCCAGCTCTAGTGACAGACACCACTTTCCCGACATCGATACTGAACCCGATTTGTAGGCAGAAGCCCGTCAAGACAGTCATGCCGTTCCCGTTTCCAATCAGATTCACGTCTTTTTCATTTTCAACTCGTGCACTTTGTTTTTCAGCTGAGGCACAATCCTAAACAAGTCATCAATAACGCAGTAGTCCGCGAAGCTGAAAATTGGTGCTTTGGGATCTTTGTTTATGGCTACTATTAGATCTGAGTTCTTCATTCCCAAAACGTGTTGGAATGCTCCACTTATGCCGAGGGCGATGTAGACTTTAGGTCTCACGGTTTTTCCTGAGGTCCCAACTTGCCTATCACTTGGGAGCCAACCTTTATCCACAACGGGGCGGGAACAAGCAAGCACCCCGCCAAGCTCTTTGGCCAACTCCTCAATCATCGGTATGTTTTGCGCGTCTCTGATTCCACGTCCAATGCCGACCAAGACATCCGCAGAAGTTATGTCGACTCCGCCCAGAGGAGGTTGAACGTATTCTATGAACCGCCTGTAAGTTGTCTCTTCAGTTAGTGGCGAAGCACTTTCGATGATTTCTCCCGTCGATGGGATTTCCAGTTTCTGGGCTTGGAAAGTTGCCTGGCGAACCGTTACGATGTATCTTTCAGATTTGCGCACCGTTGCTTTGACGTTTACTTTGCCGCCGTACATCTGACGGGTTACAATCAACATGCCGTTTTGGAATTCTAGGTCTATGCAGTCTGTTGCGACCGGCATGTTTAGAGCGGCTCCAAGGCTTGGAGCCAAATCAACCCCAAACGAAGTATACCCAATAAGTGTCAATAAGGGATCGCGTTCACTGATCAACTTTTCTAATACTATCTGGTAGGTTTCAGAGTTAAAGTTCTCCAATTTCGCGTCATCGACAACTAGAACTTTCTTGACGTATTCTGAAAGGATTCTGGCGAAGTCTTTGATGTTGCTATGACCCAGCAGGACTGCGGCCAGTTCTGTATTTGTTTTTTCGGCCAGTTCCCTCCCCTTAGTCAACATCTCGAAAGTTACGTCTCTGATCTGCCCCTGCCTGTGCTCTGCAAGTACGAAGATTTCTCTCATCTAGATCAGCCCCCTTGCCTTTAAAATCTCAGCGATTTTAGCTGCAGCCTCTTCTGGGATTCCTTTGATAGTTTCTGCTTGCTTCTCAGCCGGAGGCACGAACATTTTCTCTATCTTGATCCAGGAACCCGCCTCGCCGACTTCGTTTTCACTCAAGCCTATGTCTGCCAATCCGAAGACTTTTATCTCTTTCTGCATGGCTTTTCTGATGCCCATTATGGAAACATATCTTGGCTCGTTAATTCCAGTTTGAACAGCAAGCACAGCCGGAAGTTCCGCCTCAATGATTTCCTCTAACCCGCCTTCCAATTCACGATTAACTCTGATGAAGCCGTCTCTTAACTCAACTTTTTTCGCCATGGTCACGTGTGGAATTCCAAGAAGTTCTGCAAGTATGGGACCGACCATCGCGTAACCATCATCGTTCGCTTGCGCACCTGTAAGAATTAGACCGAAACGTAGGTCTCTTACCGCTCTGTGAAGAATTTTTGCCACGACATAACTGTCCGAACCTTCGAAACGTTTGTCGGTTATCCTTATTGCTTTGTCCGCGCCTCTTGCCAGACACTTTCTTAATGTGCTGTCTGCTTCCTCAGAACCTACGGTTATAGCTGTGACTGTGCCTCCCGTTTTCTCCTTCATGCGGACGGCTTCTTCGAGTGCATAGTCGTCCCATTCATTTATATCGAAGACGAGTCCATGGGTTTCTACAGTCTTTCCAGACATGTCTATTTTGAGATCCGCTTCGGCTGTTTCCGGCACATGCTTAACGCACAATATTATATCCACCACGTGTCCCTCCTCAAACGCCCAGATTCTGTTTTATGTTATTACGTCTTTCAACCGAGATTGGACCGAATTTCCTAATCCTGTCAACAAACATCGTGAACAGTTCTCCTGCCTTCCTATAAACTGGCAGTGGAACATAACTGTAGCGGACTCTCATGCTTTCGACTCCAAACTCCTTTAGAGGACGGCCAATCTCAAGCATCCTCTTCTTCGTGAACTTCTCGTCTATGTCTTCTTGGCCTTCAATCACGAGTACTCCATCGGCTCCTAGGGCGAAAGCGTGTAAAAGATGTTTTAGACCTAGCATCGCTGTAGATGGGATCGAAACTATGCGGATGTCCGTCGGATAGTTGACACGGTCAAGTCCGAGAAAATCCATGCCGGTGTATCCCACGTTCTTGTCCACGAACGCAACGACTCTAAGCTCATCGGGCTGTTTGTCCTTGAGAACACCCCTCAGATTGGCTATGATCTGCTCCGTTGTCGAGTTTCTGAAGTCAATGGCCTCTTTTGGACAGACTGGAACGCATGCTCCGCAACCCGTGCATAGGAATGGATCTATCTCGGCCTTTCCATCTTTCATCTCGATCGCATTTGATCGGCAAGTATGAATGCAAATACCGCATCCATCGCATAGGTTCAGGTCCACAAAAGCCTTTTCAGGGCTCGCAGTAACGTAATCTCCTTTTAGGAAAAGTGAAGCTTTTGCAGCAGCGCCTAACGCATCCGAAACGGTGTCACGTACGTCCTTAGGGCTGAGAGCACATCCACATGCGAAAACGCCTGATATCAACGAATCGACCGGATCTAGCTTTGGATGTTTCTCCTGTATGAATCCGTCCTCGCCTAGCGAAAGTTTCATTTTGCCTGCAATCTCTTTCAATGTGGATGGGAGAACCATGGGTGTAGCTAATGCGACTAGATCGAATTCTTCTTCCATAGCGTTGCCCGTTAAGGTATCTTCCACTAAGACCGTTAGTTTGCTGTTCTTGTTTTTCCATACTTCTGCAACTTTTCCACGTACGAAGACAACTCCTGCTTCTTGGTCTCTCCAGTAAAGTTCTTCGTATCCTTTCCCTGTGGCTCTTATGTCTGTATAATAGATGTAAACGTCAACCCCAAGCATCTTCTTAAGTACAAAGGCTTGCTTCAACGAGTACATGCAACATATGCGACTGCAATAGGAAATGTAATTCTTGTCCCTTGAGCCTGCGCAAAGCACGATCGCCACTTTTCGAGCGTCGCTACCATCGGCTCTCTTAATGTATCCTCCGGTTGGTCCGGAAGCTGAGGTCAACCTCTCTAGATGCATCATCGTGATGACATCTTGATAGACGCCATACCCATACACTTTGAGCTGATTAGCGTCGAAGAGTTCATAGCCAGTCGCCATAATGATGGCGCCTACGTTTAGCCCTAGACCCCCGCCCTTATCTTCTAGGTCTATGGCTTTTGCTGTGCATAGTTTCTCGCATTTTCCGCACTTCGTGCATGCATTGAAATCGATCACGTAGGCGGAGGGTACTGCCTGGGGGAACATTATGTAAGCAGCCTTCCGCTTCGTCATCCCCTCGTTGAACTCGTCTGGAACCATGACAGGACAGACCTTAGTGCAGACGCCGCAACTTCGACATTTCTCGATGTCGACGCCACGGGGCTTCATGAAAACTTTCACATCGTAGTTGCCTGCCCGTCCATTGATCTCTTGAACCTCCGCATATGTGAGGAGGTTCACGTTTTTGTTTCGCCCAACTTCAGCCATTCTCGGTGTAAGTATGCACTGTGCACAGTCAAGAGTCGGGAAGACCTTAGTCAGCTTGGCCATATTTCCGCCAATGCTCGGTTTGCTTTCGACGACGTGAACCTTATAGCCTAGATCTCCGAGTTCAAGTGCGGCGGTTATGCCGGCTATGCCTCCGCCAACGATAAGGACCTCCCTCGAACATTTCTCGCTTATTTTTTCCAACGGTTCAAGGTGGAAGCTCCTTTCATAGCTGCCTCTTATTAGGCTTATGGCCTTTTTGGTAGCTTCTTCAGACGCGTGTGGGCCATGAACCCACGAGCATTGCTCCCTGATATTTACGAACTCAAGCATATACGGATTCAATCCAGCTTGTTCCAATACGCTCTGGAAAGTAGGAAGGTGCATTCTCGGAGTACAGCTCGCAAGTAGGACGCGATCCAGTCCCTCCTTTTCTACTGCTTTAATGATCATCTCTTGGGCAGGTCTTGAGCACAAGTACGTGTGAGATTTTGCAGTGAGAACGTCTTTCCAATTTCTAATAGCTTCGACAACGGCTTTAACGTTCACAACATCGCCTATGTTCCCGCCACATTCGCAGACGAAGATACCGATTCTAGCCGGTTTCTTCTCCATTTTGGATTCTCCAATTGTTCCCAAAGGTTCTGAGGAAGATAGGCCAGTAACAATCTTGCCTTTTCACATATTACGTAGAGCATTATTTCCGTCATTTATATCTATTTTTGCTTACAAAGACCTCATTTGGGCAAAATAATGATACAAATATAACCGTTCGCCTAGAAGCCAAGCCATAACTGACAATATCGTGAAGTTCTCACCTGGATAGGGCCTGGGGAAACGCTTAAAACGTTGCTTTTCGCTCTGTATGGGAAGAGAGATGTAAAAGATGAGCACCCAAGAGCTCATTCAAAAACACAAATTGCTTGAATGCATTCAATGTGGTATGTGCACTGGCAGTTGTCCTGTTTCAAGGAAGTCACATTTGAATGTCAGAATGTATATGCGCGAAATAGCCCAAACTGGTAGGGTGATAATGCACTCGGAGAATGAGTTATGGAGCTGTACGATGTGCTCGACCTGCGGAGTTCGTTGCCCTAAAGATTTGAACCCCTTTGAAGTTTTAATCGACATTCGCAGCGTAGCGGTAGAGGAGGGTCAGATTGCACCAACAATTAGGGACGCCTTAGAAAACATTTTCAAAAATGGCAATCCATGGGGGCGGATAAGGAGTAAAAGGAGCGAATGGGCTCAGGGATTAAGTATCAGGCATGTCTCTCAAGGTGCTGACGTCTTGTACTTTGTCGGATGTACCCCTGCATATGACCCACGTGTTCAAGAGGCCACAAGAAGTCTTGTGAGATGCTTCGAACGGGCTGGAGTAAACTTTGGAACTTTAGGCGATGAAGAGAACTGTTGTGGGAATGAGGTTTACGGGATGGGCGAAAAAGGTTTGTTCGAACTTCTAGTTGAGGAAAACGTGAGACTATTAAGCAGATATAATGTGAAACAGATCGTGACAAGCTGTCCACACTCTTATCATGCTTTCAAAAATCGTTATGGACAAGTGGACTTTGAAGTTAAACACCACACCGAACTGCTTGCTGAACTTATTGAGAAAGGAAAACTCGAATTCCCGAAGGAAGTCAACAAGACAGTCATCTACCATGACCCATGCTTCTTAGGAAAACAGAACGGTATCTATGATGCACCGAGAAGAGTGATTCAAAGCGTACCAGGTGTAAAGCTGCTGGAGTTCGACAGAAATCGGGAGAGAAGTCTATGCTGTGAAGGTGGCGGCGGAAGGATGTGGGTTGACATCCCTGGAGAGCGTCTTGCTGAAATTCGGATGAGGGAAGCGGTGGACTGCGGAGCAGAAGTGTTGGCTACCGCGTGCCCTTTTTGCCTGTTAACATTTGAAGATGCTGTGAAAACAGCAGGGTTCGAAGGGAAAATCCGAGTTATGGATATAACAGAAGTGCTTTCTCAAGCGTTATGAGACAATTGATCTAGACGGAAATTTACGGCCGAGCTCTTCAAGGACACAAGAGTTTTGGTTGTCGGGGTGATAGTGCCTAACAAAGATTATAGGGTTTGATCTATAGCCCAATTTACGTCGGATTAGACATGCTTGAGTATTAGTATGGGCTTAAATCTATTTTCTCCCATGAGACGCTTGTTGACGCGTCAAGCTTTGTAGCCTGTATATTAAGTTTTTCAAGGGCTTTCCTTAGGTTGTATATGCATGTTCCCACGTCTGCTTTGTCGCATATGATCGCGAAAACTAGGTCATGCGTACCGTACGTCTTCCAGAGAAACTTGACTTGAGGTTGCTTTTGCAGGAACTCAGCGGCTCTATCTAGGTCCACAGGATTTATATCCATGCCCATGATTACGGCCGAAAGACTAAGCTTCTCAAAGTTTGGGAAGGCCATAATCCTCCTACTTATTACACCCATCTTCTCAAGTTTATCGATCCTACGGTAGACTGTGTTACGTCCCGCGTTTACCAGTTTTCCGAGCTCATCGTAGGAGTACACGCCGTTACAGATGTACCTTATGATCTTGCGATCGAGATCGTCAACGACATTACTCACACTATCACCTGGTATCAATTGTTCAAAACTTATATAAAAATGCATTTCTGTCACCAATAGATGTAAATGAAACCAGACAGAACAACATCTTTCTGCGGCAAAATTATTAAGAACCCTAAACAATACTTTCATGTTTAGAAGTCTATGCTTCAAGAGCGCGTTGACTATGTCAAAGCTCAAACTTGGTATGATAACACGGCTTGAGAGTGAACCTGAGAACGAGCTGGCTAAAGTAAAGAGCCTCGGTTTTCCAACATGCCACGTTACCTGCTGGGACATGGACTTGTATAGCAAAGACGTTGCGTATCGGCTCAGGGTGGCAGCCGAAACCACCAGTATTGAGATAACCACTATCTGGGCTGGGCTTCCCGGAAAGCACGTGTGGAATTTCATTGAGGGTCCGAGCACAATTGGGTTGGTTCCTCCAAGAACTAGGAGAATGCGCCTGAGGGCCTTGAGAAAGGCGTCCGATTTCGCTCATGAAGCTGGAGTCGAAAGCATAACCACGCACTTGGGTTTCATCCCCGAGAATCCTGAGGATGCGGTTTACATTTCTCTGATCGATGTACTTAAAGAAGCTGTCAGATTCTGCGAGGCGAACGGGCAGAGCTTCTGGTTGGAAACTGGGCAAGAGACGCCAGTCACCCTTCTGAGAACAATTGAGGATGTGGGAGCCGAAAACTTGGGTGTCAACTTTGACTCGGCGAACCTCCTAATGTACGGCAAAGCCAACCCAGTCGATGCCTTAGACATAATTGGGCGTTACATCCGAGGAGTTCACGCAAAAGACGGCGAGTATCCAGCAAACGGGCGGGAACTCGGCAAAGAGAAGCCGATAGGTCAAGGCCGCGTCAATTTCCCAGTTCTCATACCTAAGCTTAAGTCTTTAGGTTACAAAGGAGCTTTAACGATTGAACGAGAAATAGGTGGGCCTCAGCAAATCGAGGACATAAAGGCGGCCAAATCTTTCCTCGAGAAACTATGCTGATGCACAAGTGAATAAGGATTTGTGAAAGAAAAGTGTCGAATATGACTGACGAGCCCTTCGCATATTATGACTTTGCTGGAGGATTGAAAAGCAAAAATATCGAGCTCATTTTTGAGGATTGGCGTCGGAACGACGAAAGAGTCTTGGTTCTGAGTCCCCACGACGATGATGCTTTACTTGGCGCGGGTTACCTACTACTGGCAGCCAAGTCTGAAGGCGGCGAGCCCTACATCCTCATTTTCTGCGACGGAAGAGGCGGATACAGCAGCATAGATGAAAAGGAACGGATCGTATCGATTCGGAGAACCGAGTCGACCAACGCGTACAAGAAGCTTGGAATCGAAGAGGATAATGTGCTACGATTGGGCTATCCCGATTTTAGCCTTAAACCGAATATTGGATGGATACTTCCAGGAGGGATTGAAGGGACTACAATCCAAACGATTAAGATATTGAGAAGAATTGGCCCGACTAGGCTCCTTATGCCAAACGATTACAGGGAACATATGGATCATGAGGCTCTATCTTACATAGGTTCCTATGACGGGCCTCAGGTTGGGGACCCGGTTATCGTTGACCTCGGCGAACCATCAAAAATAGAAGGGTTCTTGAAATACAGTGTTTGGGGAGATTTCTGCCCTGAGGATGCGGTTCTAACTGGTAGAGATCCCTCCTTAAGGGGGAACGTGGCTATCAAGGCCCAGCCGAAAGTTGAGGAGAAGATTATCCAAGCCCTTAACGAGTTTAAGTCCCAAGAGAAAATCATAGAGCAACTCGTACGAAAGAGATCAGAGAGAATTGTGAATGGAGGCTACGTCGAGGTTTACTTGAAGTTTAATCCGAGACCGAGTATAAGTTATGATGGATATAGAAAGAGAATCTTGGAGATAGATGAAAGGTAAATACTTTAAGACGTTAACCCACATTGGTGGCGAATATGTTAAGGTTAGGTGTCTCCTATTACGGTTCCTACCTGCCGCAGCATATCCAGACAGATCTCAGCGACATCTATGATTCCGGCTGTGACGATGTCCTTGTAACTCTGCAGGGGAACGATTTCAAGGTTCTTAGAGGCAAGGTTCAGCTAACTGCGAAAATAGCGCACAAGATCGGCCTCAAAGCAATCGCCAACTTTTGGGGCTACGCCTGCATGCTTGGGGGAGGAGACGTAAGCAAGATCCTTACAGATGATCCAGAGACTTGGCAGGTCAGTGGGGAAGGTAGAAAGATCGGCATGGGATGTATGAATAACCCCGTTGTCCTCAACACCCTTATAGATATGCTGAGAGATGCAGCGTCCTACGAGTACGATGGTTTCTTCGTAGATGAGCCTACTAGAGCCGAATGCTTCTGTCAATACTGCCAAGCAAAGTTCAAATCTGGCTATGGAGTGTCTTTATCTCAAGCGGCAAAGGATGAACTCGAGGAATTCAGATCTAGGTCAGTTATCGAATTTGTTGAAGAAATATGCAATAAAGTCAAGGAAATTGATCCAAAACTTGAAACTTCCACATGCATTATGCCGAAAGATCAAAGTTTGTGGGAAGATGCTACTAAGATAAGGAATCTGGACTACTTCGGCACAGATCCATACTGGCTTCTGATGGGGAAACCTATCGATTTCGTCGCCGAATCTACGAGAGCCGTGGTTGAGTTATGTCGAAGACAAGGGAAGAAATCGCTTATGTGGGTGTTATGCTGGAGGGTTCCGATGGGTAAAGAGAAACAGATCCACAGGGCAACACTTTTGTGCGCCCAAGAGAAGCCTGATGCGATATATGCTTGGTCTTACAGGGGCGGTTTGGGAACATATGAGGAGAGCGATGATGCTGAAAAAACTTGGGCCAGCTTGGTTTCAGCCTATAGAGAGATAAAAAGACGCAAGTAGGAAGTGGCAGAAATACGACTATTGCGGGCTGCGCGCTCACCTGAATCCTTGGTGGTATGGGTTGAGGTCGTCGCCGATTGATTCAGTATTGCCCACTAAATGCTGCACATTCAAGGGGAGTTTGTTGTAGACTCCGACCTTTGAGCCGCTCTTCCAGAAGGCATCCTCAACAACGGCGTATAGAACTGGGAAGATGGGTTTGGCTCTCTCTTCGAAGCCAAGCAGGGCGACATCAATAGCGAGCGCTACTTGTCTTCCGAGAGGATTTTCTGTATACGGAGTGACCGCGCCGTAGCCCTCCTGGCATTCTGAGCATCCCATGTTGTGTATGAACGTGTAGGGTTCGTGAGGTGTCTGAACTTGTCCGTCTAGGGTTTCCAGTTTGAGTCCCTCTAGGTATTTTTTGCCTTGCTGGTCGACGGAATTTGATGCAAGGTCTTGTTTGGCGGCATCTTTCACAGCGTCCATTACTACAACGTAAAGGTCCTCTACTGCTCTGATGAACTCCTTTTGTTTACGGTCTGGCTCTTTGCCCGCTCTCACTGTGCGCCTTATAACGCCGTGGTATCCATTAAAGGTTGGACTAGCTCCGAGCGAGACTATTTCTCCTTCCCGAATGCCTTTGTTGGTTGCGGGACCTATTACCGTATACCCTCTTTCGCCAGAGGTCACTATTGTGCAGAAGCCTGTTCTTCCGGCTCCTAAAGCCTTCATTATAAAGTCTCCCACCGAAGCGACTTGGAGCTCTGTCATTCCCGGAACCGTTACAGATAGCATGCCCCTTAAAGCAGCGTCAGCCACCTTGTTTGCCTCTTGCATGATAGCCAACTCCGTACTCGACTTCTCATACTTTGCCAACTGCAAAATCTCTGGGTCAAATAGCACATTCTCCTTCCCGAAGTGTGACTGGAGGATAGATAACTGAGCCCAAGGTAGAACCTCTTGTGAAGAAACAATGCAAACTTTCTTCCCGCTACCAGACATGTCCATCTTTCTTAGCACTCGGTCAAGGCTAGCAAATCTGGCCCATCTGTATTGCTCGTCGGAGATCTGAAACTCCCTTAGTAGGGCTATCTCGGCTCCAGACTTCTCAGCAGCCTCCTCGAGAACATGTCCACCCTCGGAGCCCGCTAGTATAACCGGTCTGCCTTCGGAGGGCAATAGAGCTCCATATCTTTCAATCATGGGGTCGAATGCACCAGTTAGCCAGGCTGCATCGCTTCTGTCTAGTTCGCTTCCGCAAACGTAGAGCAGATCATATCCTTTAATCGCCATTGATTTCTGAATCTTCTGCCATCTCTCTTTGTACTCTTCCCGTGGTATTTGAATAGTTTTGTTGATAGAAGGAGCTGACTCTTCAATTATCTGCCCCGCGATTTTGCTTAGATCGCCAATTTCCATCGCAATATTCATCTCCATACTCGTTCACCTAATAGGATGCTTCCCAGTTAATATGATTTGGGCAAAGGTTAGACCACTTTTAAGAGAAGAACTGTCTATTGTTTATCGGTTGAGCTTTCAATGAAAGTTGGTTTCGCCCAGTTTGAACCAGCCTTCGGAGACAAAGAGAGGAACGTAAGGACGATTCTTAAGTTGCTAAAAGAGCGGATTGGTCAAGAGGCAGACCTTATGGTTCTCCCTGAACTATGTAACACCGGATACGTATTTAGATCGAAAAAGGAGGTTGAAACGCTTTCTGAGAAGGTGCCCGAAGGTAGAACCACGAAAGAGCTCATCGAATTTGCGGAAGATTCAGGCCTCCATATCGTAGCAGGCCTCTGCGAGAAGGAAAACAGAAAATACTTCAATTCGGCGGTACTTATCGGGCCTGAAGGCTTCATAGCCAAGTATAGAAAGGCACACCTCTTCAATGAGGAAAATCTCTGGTTCTCTAAAGGTGATACCCCATTTCAGGTTTATAGCATCCCTGACGCAAGGATCGGAATAATGATCTGCTTCGATTGGTTCTTCCCAGAGGCGATTCGTATACTCGCCCTAAAGAATGCCCAGATCATATGCCATCCATCTAACTTGGTCTTGCCCTACAGCCAGAAAGCCCTCTTAGGCGCTGCTGTTCAGAATAAGGTTTTCATCATAACAGCAAACCGGATCGGAACCGAACGGGGATTCAGGTTCACAGGTATGAGCCAGATAATCGATCCGAACATGAAAATCCTCGCGAGAAGCGGGAGGGACAAGGAAGAGGTTAAGACCGTGGAGATCGACCCCCGAACCGCGGATTCTAAGAAGATCAATAAATACAACGATTTGTGGCTCGACCGTAGGGTTGACCTATACGGACCCCTTTTGGAATAAGGTGAAGTTGCATTAGCAATGCATTGATCCAGTCGTTGAGAGATTTCTGATTATCCTGTGATCTTAAAAGTGGTTGAAGCTAAATTCTGCGAAAATCTTTTATGAGAAGAAGTTTGTCAGCTAAAAGAGGGTTATCATTGACAACTGTACATAAATGGGGAGTATTTGAAGCTGAGTTCCTAAGCGACAGCATTTACACTAATCCACTCCGAGACATAACACTCAACTGCAACTTTGCGTCGCCCAATGGCAGAGGGATCAGTGTTGAGGCTTTCTGGGACGGAGAGTCGATCTGGCGAGTTCGGTTTATGCCCGATGAGGTTGGCGCTTGGACTTACAGAACTACCTGTTCTAATGAGCATGATGAGGGTCTTCATGATCGAGCGGGACAATTTGAATCGGTGCCCTACAACGGCGGGAATCCCATATATCTTCATGGGCCTCTCAGTCTATCGCATAACCGTAGATATCTAGTGCATGCGGATGGTACTCCATTCTTTTGGCTGGCTGATACCGCATGGAATGGTATTATTATGGCTACGCCGGATGAATGGAGTGAGTATCTCTCTTTTAGAAAAGAGCAAAGTTTTACTGCAGTTCAATTCGTAATGACTCATTGGCGGGCAGGACCATGTGATATCGAAGGTGAAAAAGCATACGAGGGAAAGGAGAAAATTGTCAAGATAAACGCTGATTTCTTTAAGCGTATCGATCCCAAGTTCTCTATGCTAAGTGAATATGGTTTGGTGGCAGCCCCTGTGTTGTTATGGGACCTAGGTGATAGTCCAGGAGTAAGTCTCGTTGAAGATGATGCGATTTTGCTTGCACGTTATCTCGTAGCAAGATATGGCGCCTGCATTTTAGTTTGGATCCTAGCCGGGGATGGTGACTATAGAGGTGAAAAAGCCGAACGCTGGAAGCGTATCGGTAGGGCGGTGTTCCTTAACAAACATAGACAATTGGTGACTATACATCCTGGTGGAAAGCATTGGAATCTGCCTGAATTTCTTCACGAGGATTGGCTTGACATAGTAGGATATCAGAGTGGGCATGGTGTTGATGACGGTGATTTAAAGTGGCTCTGCTTTGGTCCTCCGAGCAAGGATTGGCGGTTAGAACCTCAGAGGCCTCTAATAAATCTTGAACCTAACTATGAGGAGCATCTGGCATACAGGATCTTTGAGCCTATTACTCCGCATATGGTTCGTAGAGCCGCTTACTGGAGCCTTTTGGTAGCCCCTTCTGCTGGGGTATCATACGGAACTAATGGGGTTTGGTATTGGGCTGAGAAGCCTGAGGTGCCCTTTGATCATCCTCATATTGGAGTAGCAAAACCATGGAGAGAAGCTATTAGGCTCCGCGGCGCTGATGACATGACCAGACTCAGAAGGCTATTTTCACAGGTACCTTGGTGGGTTCTAGTTCCTGATCCAGAACTTTTGGTAGAGCAACCAGGACTGAAAGATGTAAAACTATTTACCGCGGCATGTAGAAGCGAAGACGGAAAGATTGCTGTAGTATACACACCTGAAGAACAGGATCTGGATCTCGACCTCATTCATCTTCAAAAGCCTATTAAGATTTTGTGGGTTAACCCACGCACAGGAGAAGAGAGAAATGTGGGTTCGGTCTCCACGGATTTCGTAAGGTTGAGAACTCCGGAGCCGGACGATTGGCTGCTTATTTTGAAATCGAGTTGAAATGACGGTATTGATAAGAGTCAGGCGATATTTTCGTGGGCATCTATGGCTTTATAGTCTCAGATGGGGCAGAACCTTTTCACCATAGAACTTTATGAATTCCATTTCATCTGGGCTTGAGCTCACGAAGTATAGGTGATTGAACCCATCTTTGATGTATTTTTCTATTCCCTTGATGTGTTCCTCGGCCGCTGTGGCGACTATCCATCTCTTCGCTATGGCTTCATCTCCGACGAATCTTCCATGTGTCTCTATCTCTCTAGGGTCAGATATATCGTACTTGAAGAATACGGGCAGCATGGAACCGGCCCAGAACCTGCATGCTTTCAACGCTACGCTGTAGTCTTCATTGTAAGAGACAAGAATCTCAGCCACTTTCTCCAATGATGTCGGGTCTCTGCCTGCCTTTTCAGCTCCGTTCTCAAATGCTTTGAAAAGTTCCTTTGCCTGGTCCAGGCTTCCAGGCCCGAGCAAGATCCCTTCAGCATGTCTACCGGCCAACTCTGCGACTCTACGTCCGCCGGCTGCAATGTAAATCTTTGGAGACTGGTTGGGTTTTGTGTACAGATTTGCCTTCTTCAACTTATAGTATTTTCCTTCGAAATTCACGAAGTTTTGATTCCATAACTTTTTGATGACGATTATTGCCTCTTCCAACATCTCCACACGTTGCTTCGGAGAGGGCCAAGTATATCCCAAAGGAGATTCGTTCAGTGCTTCACCAGCGCCAAGCCCGAGGAAGATTCTGTTCGGATACATAACAGCGAGAGTGGCAAAGGCCTGCGCCACGATTCCAGGGTTATATCTAAGGATCGGAGCTGTTACAGAGGTCCCGATCTTAATATTCTGGGTCTTTTCCGCCGCCGCGGCTATCCATACCCAAGCGAAGCCTCCAGCGGCACCAGTGTGTGCCCATGGATGAAAGTGGTCACTCGTCCAAAGCGTCTCGAAACCATATCTCTCGGCCAAAACGGCGTGCACTAGAAGCTTATCAGGTTGGTACTGCTCATGACAAGTCTTGTAGCCAAATATCAAAGACGTTTCAAAGCTCCTCCGCTTTCGGATATCTATTGGTTTTTCAGCTTTCATGCTATATATTAATTTGTGGAATTCGGATGAAACTTTGGATCACTGATCCTTTAAGAGAAAAGCGACTTGACATCGTTGTAGTATCTGTTCTGCAAATTAAAGCATATAGCCACGAGCGTGACTCTATAGACTCGGACCGCTTTTTCGGACACTCGAAAAGTGTGTATCCAAAGAAGATAAATGGGTAAAGGAAAGTAGTCAATGGTTGGAGGAAAGTAAGATGGAAAAACATGGCAACAAACCAAACGTGGCAATCATTGGCGCTGGAGGAACAGCCGGCAGCCACATCACAGACAAACTTCTAAAGAAAGATTATAGTCTGTTTCTCGTCGAGAAGGGAGAAGGAATCGCTAGGCTCCGCGAAAGAGGACTGCCAAGTACGAAACTTGAAGAAGCGGTTCCCGAAAGCGACATCGTCATTATGGCCATTCCAGATGCCAAAATAGGCGAGGTCTCTAGGAACGTTGTTCCAATGATGAAAAAGGATGCAATTATGATCTTGCCGGACCCATCAGCCGCGTATGCAGGAGAGATTACCTTGAGGGACGATTGCACGTTCGTCATCACTCATCCCTGTCATCCAACTCTCTTCGGAGAACAGGACACGCCTGAAGCACGCAAAGACTTCTTCGGGGGCATCGCCAAACAGGATATTGTTATCGCTTTACTGCACGGAAGGGAGGAAAATTTTAAGAAAGCGAAAAAAGTTTGTATGGAAATGTTTGGTCCGGTTATTAATTGTCATAGAATCACCGTTGAACAGATGGTTATCCTCGAACCCGTGGCAGCTGAAGTTGTCGCAGGGTCCGCGGTTTCTCTCATAAGAGAGGCTTTTGATGAAGCCGTAAAACATGGTGTACCCAAAGAGGCAGCACGGGCGTTCATGCTGGGCCATATCCAGATTTTACTAGCCATCCTCTTTGGAGAAGTTTCGCATCAGATTTCCACTGCTGCTAGAATAGCTATAGAATCTGGCTACAATCGGGTTCTCAGACCTGATTGGAAAGAGGTTTTCAAACCCGAGGTAATCAGAGAAATTGTCAACGAGATGTTACATCGCGAGGAAAATACCTGAATATTGCCTATATGCTTCACGTGTCTGCTGCGTAATTAGGACTCGGAATGGGTGCTGAAAGTTTGTCCCTAACGCAGAGAAGGAGTGGAAAAGGATTTAAACTCAACTCTGTTATCTAGAAACGGTTTGTCATGTCGTTCAATAACATTTTCCTTCCCAAGATGGTCGAGATTCGGCAGAGATTATTGCCCCCAATAGTACCGGATTACGTTTCAGCAATAAGGGAGGAGCTAGAAAGCGCCGGCCTCGCTGAGAAGATCAGACCAGGCGCCAGAATAACGATCACCGCAGGTAGCCGCGGCATCGCTCATTGCCCAGAAATACTTGCGACCGTGGTTGACACGGTGAAGAAGGCTGGCGGTGAACCTTTTCTCATCCCAGCTATGGGGAGCCACGGTGGGGCAACTCCTGAGGGGCAGGTTGAGGTTCTGAAAACCCTAGGTGTCACCTTTGAGACTGTTGGTGCGCCCATCTACGCCTCTATGGAGGTTGACGAGATAGGGAGGCTGGATAATGGTGCGCCCGTCTACGTTGACAGGATAGCGTTGAAGTCAGACGGTATAATTGTGGTTAACAGAGTAAAGCCCCACACAGAGTTCAAAGATAGAATAGAAAGCGGGTTGATGAAGATGATAACGATAGGCCTTGGAAAGCAGAAGGGAGCGGAGACCATCCACAGGTATCAATCTGAGGGTTACCATAAGCTCATCCCCCTGACAGCTGGGTTCATAATAAGAAGGATTCCGATAATCTTGGGGCTGGCGATTGTTGAGAATGCCTATCATGAAATAGCTGTTGTCAAAGCCTTGAGGCCAGAGGAAATCGAAGAAGGCGAGATGAAACTCTTGGAGAAGGCGAAGGACTTGATGGCTAGAGTGCCATTTAAGGAAATCGACGTCCTCATAGTCGAGGAGATGGGAAAGAATATAAGCGGTTTGGGAATGGATACTAATGTTACGGGTAGATTTTGGATGGTAATCCCCGATGAGACCGATCCTAGGGCGCCAAGGATAAGACGTATCGTCGTTTTGGATCTTTCTGAGGAGACGCATGGAAACGCAACGGGAATTGGGCTGGCAGACATTACGACGAAAAGAGCCGTATCCAAGATCGATTACGATGTCACCTTCGTGAACTGCCTGACTGGAACCTGGCCTGAACTGTGTAGGATTCCTCCTTTCCTTCCGAACGATCGAGACGCCATCCTTATGGGCTTACGTACCTGCGGTCCGATCGATCCTATGAGATCCAAGGTTGTGAGAATAAAGAATACACTTGAGCTTGACCGAATGTGGATCTCGGAGAGCCTCTACGAACTTGTGAAAGCGGATAAGGAGCTCTTAGAGAGGATAGAAATAGTAGGCGAACCGAGAGAGATGCAGTTTGATGTCTTGGGAAACCTAGCTCGTTAACGATCGACAGAGACGCGAAAGTTCAAGTAGGTTTCAATCTCGGTGGGCATATTTGTTACCTGCCGCCAGTTTCAGTAACATCCGTAGCCCGCCGTATAAAGCACCCAAGTAATACGCTAAGCACCAAATTGTCGTGTAGAAGCCATCCATAAGGATCTGAGGTACAGAAATTCGCGCGTTTGCGCCATTCAACATACTGACTAGAACCATAAATGAAAGAGCAAAGATCGGGACCCTGCTCAGCAAATCAGCGATTATTCCAAAAGTTAGAAGAGGTCCTGTCACCATAGGAGAAAACAATAGACCGCTCACTGGTCTTTCGCCTGGATACTTCTTGCGCAACGGGAAGTAGCAAGTTCCGTAAAAGAAAGCCTTTTCTATGGGCCAAATCTTCTCTGCATGTGCAACCATGATGTCACGTGAATGCACAACTTTCCATCCAGACTTGTGAACTTTATAGGTCAGAGCTGCATCTCCCCCCCATTCCATCATAGTATCAAATCCCCCTACTTGTTCGAGGACCGCTTTCCTGTAGGCTGCGTTTGCAGACTTGATCAACCTTAGTTGAGGCTTGGCTGGTCCGAACGTTAGAGATGGCCCCCTCTTATTTGTCCCACGGCTGAAGTAGCCACCAACAGCGCCTACCTCAGGGTCATCGAAGACTCGTAGGAATCTCTGAATCCATTCAGGATCATCGACAATGCAGTGACCGTCTATGAAAACAATGATCTCACCTCTCGCCTCTCTGACACCAACATTACGGGCTGAGCTGGGACCACAAGGCTTGTCCCTTCTGACTACGGTTATCGGGAAGCGTTGGAGGATCTCACCTGTCCTGTCGGTTGAACCGTCATCCACTACGATGACTTCCTTATCTTTGAAACTGTCTTTCAGAACAGATTCCAAACAAGATGCTATCCATTTCTCTTCATTGTGCGCAAGTATCACAACTGAGACAACTGGTTGCCTCTGAAATGTCTGCGAAGTCTCCATTGTTTTTGCCTCCCTCTTCTTTTCGAGTCTAGGTTTCCTCTATGACTGGAGAATATGAGTGTTCACGTTCAATCTCTCAACGGGAAGACTCTAACTTGTACTTACCACTATTCGTAGACTATTATGTCTCTTGAGGTCCTTTTATATTTCGATTCCGATAAGTCTCCAAATGATATGTTACGACAGTGTATTGTCTTCTAGTTGTTGCGTCTCTGTGCAAAGTTCGTCTAGTCTCTCTTGGATTTGCTTCGGGAATTTTGCGTTTATCCACCTTTCACTGCAGTTATGGGGTTTCGACGAATGTTATGGGGTTGGTCCATGCCGTTCGCCCTTTCTCGTCCTCGACTTCTATTCTCAGGTATCTTTCGGTTCCTCGCAGCTTGTACTCTGCCACGACTATGGATTCGTTCATGGCGGTGAATCTTTCTCCCTCTCCATTCTTGGTTATAAAGCTTATGGCCTCGGCTGGAGAAGAGACAACGCGTACTGATCCTTCACCGACCTCAACATCGAGGAGCTCCGGCCCATTACTCGAATAGAATAAGCCGTTTCTGAGTGAGTGCATTATGGATTCCTTTGTGAGATCCTCTGCTCTGACCATTATCCAAGAATAACAGGCATCTACGGGCCTACGTGAGCTATGATGGTAATGAACATCGTCAACGGCGAAGCCGAAAGTGAATCTATCTCTGACCAATAGGTCGTCCCAGTGGCAGGTGGAGTACCCCTTAGCAACAGAGAAGTGGCACGTGGTATTGAAGATCTCCACTCCCAGGTAGCCCTCAAGTTTCAGCAAATCATTTACGGTTAGAGAAGACCAGTATGGGTGGGCAACAACGATCTGCCCGCCTTCATCTATGACTTCATCAATGGCCGCTTGTGGGTTTTCCGCATCAACTGGATGGTCTATGTCGAGGCCCACAAGATGATATTCCGTGGCCGCCTCGGACTTGCCGATGTCCAGTTCTATACCTGGGAACACCAGAAAGTCTTCTCCGAAGCTGTCAGAGAGCGGTTGGACATCCGTGGCTTTTCCGTGATCGGTTATGAAGAGAAAGTCGTAGCCTTCTGATTTATAGATGAGGGAAATCTGACGCGCGTCTAGTGCTCCATCGGAGTTCGTGGTGTGAGTGTGAATGTTTCCCTTAAACCAGTAGCCCTTCTGCTTGAAAGGATTCGGAAAGCATATCTGAACCATGGGTTCTACTCAGCTATGCACAGATTTGAGGTTTTGGGAATCCGCCGAAGCCAATGGATTCTTCTTGCTACGCTTATCCTCGCATTAGAGTCTCAAGATGTTCGATTTTGTCTAGTACTCGGTCTCGAAGACGGGTTTTCAAGTGTTCAAGTATGTTGAGCAATTTCCTATGGCGTTTTCATCAAAAATTTTGTGACCCTCGATGATTCTTCTTCAGGCTGAGAAGCGAAAACTGGTCGTGGACGATAACTTGTACCTAGTCATTTTGCGCCGGTCATTTCTCTCCGTCTCTTGCTTTTGTCAAGGTGTGAACAAAACCTTTACTGAGTTTTCCAGCTTCTTGTCAGCTACTTCATAAGCCCTTGCAACATCTTCCAATGGGAATTTGTGGGTGACCAACGCCTTACAGTTAATGTCTCCTCTTGATGCCAGTCTTATGGCGGCTGGCCAATCTCCAGCGCCGTAGGACCTAGATGTCTCAACCGTCACCTCCTTCAGTAGTTGCCTGATCCAGAATGTCGGCGGCTCAGTGACGAACCTTTCCACAGAGAGGCCAGCTATGAGGATTCTTCCTCCTACTCGAACAAGATCCATGGTTTGCATGATTGTTTTCGATGAACCGGCAACCTCTATGACTATGTCAGCCCCTTCTCCGTCTGTTATCTGATTGACGAGGGGTATGGGGTCCTCTCTGCCTGAGTTCACTACATAGTCCGCTATCAGTTTCTTGGCTAAATCCAGCCTGTAGTCGAGGATATCCGTCATTAGGATGTAGCCTGCCCCTCTCCTCCTTGCCACCTGCGCAATCTGCAGCGCTATGGGTCCTGCCCCAAGAATAACGACGCAATCACCAGGCGCTACCTGAGCCCTCTTGATCACGTGTACTCCGACGGCTGTGGGCTCCAACGCTGCGGCTTCTTCATATGAAAAATGCTCCGGGATCCTGTAAACTTGCCTTTCCGGCATAGCCAGAAACTCTGCGAATGCTCCGTCAACGTGTACACCCACAAATCTCAGCTCTTTGCAGACGTTGTACCTACCAATTCTGCAATTACGGCACTCTCCACAAGATAGGATTGGCTCCACAACCACTCTGTCGCCAACTTGAAATCTTGTTACTTGGCTTCCAACCTCGGCGACTTCACCAGCAACCTCGTGGCCGGGGATTCGAGGCGGAATTACGTCGGGACGATTCCCCCGTGCCATCTCCAGATCGCTTCCACAGATTCCTGCCGCTCTAACTCTTATCAACACATCCTTCAACTCTACTCGCGGTGGAGGAACATCTCTTACAACCAGTTTTCCTAGGCCCTCATAGACTATCGCTTTCACGCAAATCCCTCAAATAAGGCGAAACGTTTAACATGTTCCAAAGTCAAGGAAGTTAAGCCCACGGTAAGACGAAACGTAGGAATCTGATGCCTTGTTCAATCCATCTTTCCTCTTCCACAAGGGTCTCTTCTTCGCTTCCTCTCCTATCCATCCACTGTTCTATGAGTATGTTTAGGTCGCGATTGGATTTCCTGATAAGGTTAAGTACTGCCTTCACATCAACCATTCCCTTCCCTAAGGGCGCACCGAAGACTGTAAAACCGCCAACGCTCCTGCGTTCGATGCAGAAATCTTTTAGGTGAAGCGAAACAGCGTAAGGGGAGAGAACTTCAACAGTCTCAAGAGGCCTTTCCAAAAGCCCTACGGAATTTACGGTGTCAATGCAAGCTCCAACCAAAGGATCATCAACCCCCCTAAATATCTTTAACAATTCGAGAGAGGAGTATACGCATAAGCTGCTGTTCTCTATAGCAAGCGTCAGCTCCCTTTCTCGGAGCACCGGCAAAAAGCTCTTTATTCTTTCAATTATGCTGTCGACAGGTTCCTTCTCTTCCGGGTACACCCGCAATAGGTGAGAACCAGTTACCTTCGCAATCTGCGCATATTTTCTCAAAATTGCAGTTTCGAGCCCAGCGGTTCCTAGTTCTAGGGTTATGCACTTGTCCTCTGCGACTTCTCCCAGCCTCTTGTATTCTTGAATACCCATTTCAAAGTCGATGTTCTCGCATATTTGCAGTACCTCCAGGCCGAGCTTCGAAGTCTTGTCGACAAGATCGAAAACACTCAACGGTCTTGTAATCTTGAAATCGGCCCCAAATCTGGGATCTCCGCCAACTGCCCATCTGTATGTGTAAGTAGTTATTCCCAGTTTCATCCGTCTCACAATCCAAGACATACCCTGCGTAGATTATTAAAGATTTTACGTAGATCAATACCTCAAGGCATGATCTTCGGTCCAGATCAACTTATCGAAATCTTGAAAACTCTGGTTGCTGTTTTCCCCAGGCACCATTCCAATTCTTCATTGGTTAGGTCTATGCTTCTGAATTTCGTAAGCTCTGTTGCCACATTATCTCACCAAGAATCTTGCAGAATCTACGGACTGTAAATCCCGGCAACCAGCTCGCTTTCAAGGAGATATTTGGCGACAATTGCGCTGCTAAAGCACCTTCGCTTGCGAATATGCTACCACCGGAATGCGCCAAAATAATGCTTAGATCAACCTTGTTTCTTTCCATATTTCCTAAGAGGTCCTTGAGGTTGAAGTCTTCTTCGCAAACGTAGTCGTAGCCAAGATGTGTATCGAGTATCCTCTTTTCTTTACTCTTGCTTGACATCATTCTTAAGGTTTACAAACTGAACGCCGTAAGCGTATCTGGTCAATAAGGATCGAATATTCTGTTCAGGGTCATGCCTAGCGCAAAGTCAATGCTTCATGAGAGAAAGGTTTTGTATGTTTTCATGGTCTCCGAGAGAACTAGGCCTTGGAGATCGGCTTCGGGATTCTCAACCTTGTAAACCTTTAGATACGGACTGCGCTTGATATGTTCAATCCTGTCCGGATACTCTCCTCCTGGAAGTTGGAAGATGAAGACTTTATGCCCGCGATCACCGATCCTCTCGAGGAGGGGAATGGCCTCGTCTATGTTCTGCCACCCTCCATCCGTGATGATGACAATGAAACAGTTTCCTTGAGTTGCTGATATAAGCCTCATAACCTCGAATGCGGGGAAGACTGTGAACTCATCAAAGCTCATTGAGAGCGTTAACTCCTTGAGTTCTCTTGCCTCATCCCAGTCAGCGACAACGTAGCGCGTGGAAAAAGTCAAGGTTGACGTTTGCCCTCCTGCCTTCAACGCACTTAGATGAGCGATGAATGAAGCGATAGCCGCTGTATCGTGAATCTTCGCCATGCTGTGGCTGGCATCTAAGATACTTATCGATGAAGGGACAAACCCGCTTATGATGGACTGGCCGTGCGACGCAGGCTCTTCGACCCACTTCAGAGTCGTCACCTCGGGTATCAGTGGTCCTTCTTCCAGGCTCATCTCGACATCCAGCGCTTCCAGTTCATCCTCTATGTACCATTCGTCTGGGTACTTCATGACCGACCAGACTGGTCTAAGATTCGGGCTTTCAGATAGGTACCGAATTATTGTCCGTTCAGCCCTGGACTTATACCAGTATCTCCTCCAAAGGGCTTCATTCATAGTGTACGACGAAATCTTCTCATACGGTTTTGATAGAGAAGTCGGCAAATGCGGTTCTTCTCCGGGTGAGATCTTGGGGAATTCTGTTCCCTTACGCGGCTCGGTCTTATCTAGACTCCCACCCGCACCGATCTTCTGTTCGTCTTGGCCTTCGGCTCCACCTCGTTTCGTCTTCAATCTGTCTTTTAGCATCCCTTCGATCTTCTCGATTTCCTCCCTAGAAAGTCGAGGTTCAATCCATTGTTTAAAGAACTCTCTAGCTTCATTCGGACTCGAAATCGTCCCAAAGGTCTCTTCGAACATCTTCAAGGTATCGGGAAGAAAATCCTCACGTACAACCAGAGGTTGATTTCTAATGACTCGTTCCATTCTTTTCTTTGAAAAAAGGTGTGGGGATCTCGTTTTCAGCCTATCCAAGATTATAGCCAACATCTGAACCTTGGTGTGCCAAGGCTTATTCAACCTCATGATTGTGAAGGTTTCCCTAGCCGCCTCCGCTACCGCTTTGTCTCTGGATTTGAGAACCGGTTCAATCTGGTTGTACACTTCAAATGCCATTTCTTCTGCCAAAGAATTGCGACGCGCACCGATTACCTTCATGAAATAAGGAAGCTCGTCAAACCTTCTGAGCAGATAGTTCAAGTTAACCTCCATGTCCGAGAAAATGTACGTTGCCAAGTAGGCAATACTCCAATCTTGCACAACCTGGTGGGCTGTCCTCTCCAGGCTGTAGGCCGTTCTAACATCATAAGGGCAGTGGTGGACGTGAGCTAGCTCGTGGCGAAAAAGCGAGAGCACGAACTTACCGGGGTCGCAGCCTCGGGGAACTGGAGCAGATCTGAGACAAACTGTCCCATTTGTAACTGAAAGAGGAGCCGAGCTTGAGAACTCCTTACTGTTCTCTTCTAAGGTGAGCCTGACTGGTGGACAGAAAAGCTCAAGCCAGGCTTGATTAAAGAATCTAAGGATCTCAGCTTGGCTCATCCTACAGAACCCTTCTGTGAATTGGCGTTCTCCAACCCATCTGCGCAGTCAAAGTCTCTTCTCTCCTCAATATGGCTTCCTGGACCCACCTATCCTCCAGTTTCACTAGCTCTTCAGCAAAAGAGATATCTTCAACAGCAGCGTCTTTTGCCAACCTATAAGCGGCGCTGTTGAACCCTTTTACTAGCTCATTTAGCAAAGGCCATTCCCTCCTGAAATTTCTGTCCTCCATCTTTACCCTCTCCCTTTCCAAGAGTTGTTGAAAATCTGCGAGTAGATTTCTTGTGCGAACGAGTGTTACACGATGAGGGAGGACCCAGAGAGCCATGCGAAATAAGTCTTCGAGGTCACATTTCCCGTAGAGCCAGACGGCGGCCTTTACCAGGTGCATCAAAGCTACCGTAGCACGTTCGCTCAGTGGCTCTTTGATAGATCCACAGACATCGCGAATAAAGTGGCAACCTTCACATAGAGCTGGAGGCTTAACCTCCGATGTCTCCTTTTCACGTATGCAAGCTTGAAAATCCCTAACAAGAAGGTTTATGTATCCAGTCAAATCTGGGTCCACATCAACATCCGCAACCTCTTTTCTGGCGTCTTCCAATCCTTCAAAGGAAACCACCTGCGGCATAGAATTAACCAGGTCCTGGCCATATTTATCTAGAAGTCCTTGCAGCTGAAATTTTTCGTTTAGAGTCAGAGAGGTCAAGAATAGGCAGACATCAAATCGGTCATAAAATGGCGGAGAATGGACGAATGAAGTTGCGTCCATAGGATTTTCATTCGCTACCAAAGTGTAATCTTCAACATGTGTTCTTTGACCGTAAGCCCAAACTTCTCCAAACTGCATCAAATGGTGAATGTTTGCTGTTGTATACGGGTTCAATCTATTGACTTCATCGAGACCCTTTCCCCTCGCCTTGACAAATGCGGCCAAAAGAACACGTTCTACGCCCTCCTTTTCCAGAGATGGAATGTGCAGCCGACCTAAGATTTCCCCTCTCTTAACTTCAGAAGCTCCAGAAACTACTACTTGATCATCTCCGCATAAGCCCTTCAGCATCAATAGCATAAGAGTTGACTTTCCGACGCCCCGAGGCGCTCGAATGAGGGTTGTTGAACGTGGGTGGAGCTGATTCAACACCATTATGCGGATTGCTTCTTCGTTGCCCACAAAACGCGTTTTGATCTCTCTTTCTAGATCTTTTATGCTATTCTTTAACTCCAATATAGACACCTCAGGTTTGCTTAACGAAGAAGATCTAGAGTGCCCATAGAATCAGTATAGCCGCCACCGCCACAACTACTCCCAATATGATTTTGAGGATCTTGACGGACTTTCGCAAGTGTTCATTCTCTCTCTCCAATTCTGTCAGTCTGTGTTGAAGCATAGCGGCTACGCTACGCTCCATAACCACAGTATTCTGAAGGTCTTTTCCAAGGTACACTGACTCGAGGAAGTCTGAGGGTTGCGATGGGAATCTTCTATCTTTGTCCTCCCATGAAACCTTGTCTCCACTGATTCTTAATGGTCTTCTTCTAGCTTGAACCTCTAAGAACTTCCTAAATTTCTCATTCGTCATTTCAGTTCAATTGTTCCTACCTTGAATGTGCAAGTGTATGAGGGATAGTTCATGTATATTAACCCTTCCTCACATGAATAGGGTCATGACATGGTTTTCCGGCTACCACATCTCTTCAATAAGCTTTAAGGCGTCCTCGTTTGGTAAGGGCTTTGGATTCCGCTGTATCAAACGTTTGATCCTAAGCAATCTATCTGCCAATTTGGACGCGGCTTCTCTGGGCACCTCTAAGTCCCTTAACCTCTTGGGCGCCCGCACCTCGTCGATCAATCTGAAGATGGCCTCCGTGATTATAAGGCTTAATTCCTCATTTTTCAGATGTTTCGCGTCAAGATGCATGGCCTCAGCAATTTGGGGAAGCTTGTCAGATATCGATGAGGCATTAAATCTGAAGACGTAGGGTAAAACCAGTCCGCAGGAGACCCCGTGAGGAACGTGGTAAGTTACGGCAAAGGTATAGGCTACGGCGTGACCTAGGCATACGCCCGCGTTCCCAAAGGACATACCGGCTATTAACGAGCCCAGGCTCATGCCGTATCGGCTTTCAGTATCCCCGCTTCTATAGGCGTTAGGTAGATATGTGAAGATGAGCCTGATAGCTTGGAGCGCTAAGGCGTCCGTTACGGGATTGGCATTAATGGACATCATTGCCTCTAAGGCGTGGCTTAACGCGTCTAAACCCGTGGAGGCGGTGAGACGCGGCGGCAAAGTATACGTAAGACTGGGATCTATTATGGCTACATCTGCTAACATGTAGGGACTGAATATAGCCGTCTTCGTCTCATCCTCGGCTAGGGTCATAACCGCAACGTCTGTTACTTCCGAACCTGTACCGGCTGTGGTCGGTATAAGGACTTTCGGAAGGCCGGGCTCCCTCACTAGGTCTGCGCCGATGTAGCATCTCATAGTCCTTGGATTCGTGGCAGCTATAGAGGCCACTTTGGCCATATCTAGAACGCTTCCGCCGCCCATCCCCACGACTATGTCGTATCTCTTCCTCCTAACAGCTTCGGCCACTTTTTCGGCTACCTCTAAGCGCGGTTCAGCCTCCACATCGCTGAAGACGTTCAAATCTAAGCCTTCTGTAACCAATGCTTCCTCTATTTTTCCGGCTACACCCATCTTGGTCAGGTTCTGATCCGTGACAAGCAGGACCTCCTTCCCGCCGAGAGCTTTGACCTCTGAACCGATCTTCTCTGAGGTTCCTACCCCGAAAAGAATCTTTCTAGGCAACCGGAAACTATAAGTCTTATCGAGGAACTTACCTAGTCGCATGCTGCTCAGCCTTCCAGAGTTTTCATATGTCTCTAGTGTAATAAAGTATTAAGACGTAAGTGTTTAAGCTTGTCCTAGGGCGGAAGCGGTTCTCTCCCGTCAATGCGGATATCGATTACGACCGGTCGGCCACTCTTCATTGATCTTAACCCGTCTTCTAGAGCAGATCTAAGTTGGCGCGGATTTTCAGCCTCAAAGCCGCTGCAGCCAAATGCCTCTGCAACGGCGGCAAAATCAGGATTTGCCAGATCAACAGATATGAACCTTTCCCCGTAGTAGCTTCGCTGATGATGCTTTATCGTTCCTAGGGCCGCATCATCGAAGACGCATACGAGGACAGAGGCGTCCTCCTGAACAGCAGTCGAGAGTTCATGGAGGGTCATGTAGAAGCCGCCGTCGCCGCATAGAGCTACTACTGGCGTTTCGGGCCTGGCAAGCGTGCAAGCTATGGCTGCTGGCAGAGCGTAGCCCATAGGTCCAAAACATCCTGATTGGATCCATGTGGAAGGCTCGTAAATGTCAAGGAAGGTTGAGCACCAAAGCTTATTGTTCCCAGCATCCAGTGTGAAAACGGTCTCTCTGCTAAAGAATCTTCTGATCTCTGTGCAGACTCTCTGAGGCTTCAAAGGCGTTCCTTCAGAGAGGGTTCTCTGGTGCCACTCAGATCTCCTCCAAGCTTCTTTAGTCTCCTCTAGGAACTTCAACCAGTCTCTACGCCTTTCGGCGCCTATGTTCTGATAGGTTTCAGTCTCCTCCAGTAACGCCTCCAAAACTTTTCCAGCATCACCTACTATGCTGACCTTGGCTGGGTAGTTCCTCCCAATAATCCTAGAATCGATATCTACATGGATTAAAGCCGAATTCGAGCTTATGTTACTCCATTGTCTGGTGCTCAATGCTGCGAAGCGGCAGCCAACAGCTAAAATCACATCAGCCTCCGCTAGAAGCCTATCGTTATAGGTTGGAGCGTGTATCCCCATCCTACCGGCTGATAAGGGATGGTCTTCGGGGAACGACCCTCTGCCGTTAAAGGTTGTAGCTACTGGAATCCCCAGATACTCCGCAAAAGATCGGAGCTCCTTCCAAGCCCTTCCAGAGTAATGGACGCCGCCCCCAGCTATCACTATCGGTCTGAATGATTCAACCAAGATTCTTGCAGCTTCCCTGATGGTTGCATGTTCTCCGCAGGGCTTAGGAAATAAGGTGAAAGACCATCCCTCTATAGCTTCGAGGTCTTTGTGGCTTAGGGGTTGAGTTTGAACATCGAGCGGTAGGTCTAAATGCACGGGTCCGGGCCTTCCCGAAGTGGCTATTCTGTAGGCTTCCTTCATCATTCCCACGGTTTCGTCAGGCTTTGAGAGGCGTATGGACCGCTTGGTTATGGGACTGAGGATGCTTACGTGGTCAAGCTCTTGGAAGGCTCCTTTCCCAAGTTGGCTCAGAGGTTGCTGGCCGGTAAAAGCCAATACGGGACTGCCGTCCGTCCAGGCGGTAGCTATGCCCGTCAGAAGGTTTGTAGCTCCAGGTCCGCCTGTTCCGTCGCAGATTCCTGGCTTGCCCGCAAATTTGGCAAAAGCGTCAGCCATGTAGGCTGCTGACTGCTCGTGCCTTACAAGCACATGTCTTATCGAAGATGAGTAGAGAGCGTCATAGAATGGGCATGTTTGGGAGCCAGGTATCCCGAATATGAGGTCTACGCCTAGTCTTTCTAAGACCTTTACAATCGCTTCAGCGACTTTGAGGCTCATGGATATCGCTCCCGTTTCTTGCATAACTGATTATTTGAACACGTGATTAATGACGGTTTTCCAGTAGATTCCATTGAGACTTCATCTCAACCGAAACATAGAGACGAACTCGATAATTGCAGATTAGTTACATAAGAGATTTAAGTCTATACTGGAAAGAAAAAGATTGATCCGGCGCGGCCGTAGTCTAGAAGTTGGCGTGAAATGCCAACTGGAGAACCTGGTTAGGACATCGGCCTCCCATTATCAGTGGCGCGAACAGGAGAAAGCCGGCAGCCCGGGTTCAAATCCCGGCGGCCGCACCAAATGATTGGCTGGCTCTGTCTTTGAAAAACAACTATTTTCTAAGTCTGTTTCTCGCCATTGCACTGGAATGCCGCTGTTGACCTTTACCGGGCCTAGAAATCTCCGGTTCATTGAAGCTCAAAAACATCTTCCTATGTTTTCCAATGGTTTCTCTATCGTCTGAGATCAGAAACGCGGTATTGTATGGATCTTTCCTCCCATTTCTGGATGGGCACCAACAATAGATACCCCATAATTTCTTTATGTCATTCTTCATTTCTCGGCAAGTAGATATCCTAGCAGGATCATGATTAAAACGTCCAAGATCGTCCCGCCATTTCTCTGGAGATTTAAAGCTCTTTGGAAACGATTAGCGAGACCACATCTGACGCATATCTCTTGACTTTTCTCAGCTCTTTCCTTATCTCGTCTATGTCTATTATTCCTTCATAGAAGACCAGTTCATGGAGGTTTCGCTCTCTGGCCGCGTATCTATCCCTAAAACCCATGTTCTCAATCTCTGGCATCTTTTCCTCAAGTATGCTGAGTAGCTTCCTCCTCTCAAAGTGGCTGCTGGGTGCCTTGTCTAGATAGTAGAGTATGGTGGCATTTGCTGCTTGGATAACGGCGTTCCACATCTTCTCCGCTGAGTCTCTGATGAGGTAGCTGTTATTTTCCTGTATACCCTTGTCCAGCTCGGATTCGGCCTCTTTGATGAAGGAATCTGCATCATTTAGGTACACCCTAATCCTATCGGCCTTGCCAACGTCCATACAGAGCCCTCTTCACGCTACGTGTTGTCCTTCTTGAACTTAACACTTTCTCAATGGTTTTCCTGAAATACGTCATGGGCTGATGTATGTCTCAAGGTCGCCAACGATGGATTAAAAGTGCACCTTGGTCTGATCTTGCTTTCAAACCAATTCACTAACAAATGCCTGTTTAAGCCAAGCTTGCGATCCCGGTTCAAATCCCGGCGGCCGCACCAACTTTCTAGCCAAGTTTTCAAATCTGCAGTTAACGCGTTTTGAGCAAAAAGTGGACTGGGCTAGCTTTACATTTATAATCCCAAACGGAGTGATCTTCTGGATGAATCCATTCTATTTGACAAAATCTGTCTAAGTTTCCGATTTCAATACCCCGCATAAATATGTACTCACTAACTATTTTTGATAACGGTCACTTTTCCGTTTCTGCCAACCTTTAACTGACGTACACCTCTAAATACTATAACGTTCGCGTCTTCAACTTGAATGAGGTCACCTACAGAGATTTCATCTGTTTGTTTGTTCCACAAAGGCAATTGGATGGTTCCAGTTTCGTCAGTGACGAGGACGTTTGTCACATTAGCGTAGAGACCAAATCGAGTTGCGACCACCCTTGGCTGAGATACTTCGAGAACCCTTGCCTTTATTCTAATATGTCTCATCCCAACCCTTAGGTCTTTGATCTGATGGTGGTTTGATTTAGCCTCTTGGGCTGAGTTTCTTATAAACAACGAACTATAGGTTAACTCTTTGAGTGGATTGGTTTTTACAAGAATGTGCTCAGGTATAGGGAATTGCGCAACCACTTTATGACTGTTGGTTATGAGAAAGATTACGTAATCCCGTGTCTTTCCACGGCATTCGATCGATAGATCTCCACACATAGCTTTTTCATGTTCAAAGGCATCAAGAAAACTACTAAAAAATTTGCCTGAATCGATTTCGTGTTTCACTGAAATTCTAGCGAGATACTCGAGAAGCCGGATGTCATCGTAAGAGTGAAACTCACCAGGGGGTCGCCCTCGTGCAGTCCACACTTTGTTTCGCGTCTTACTCGTCTCCTACTCACGTGTCAGAGTGATTTCTATCGTTGAAACCATCCTTGCTCTGCTTTCGCCTTCTCTTGGTGGCATTTCTTCGGTTCCTAGGGTGATCTTGCCTATGCCCAGGTCTTTCATGAACCTGTGTCTGGTTATCTCGACAGCATCGACAGCAGTAGTTATTGCTTGTCCTCTGGCCTTCAAAGTAACTTCCTTGGTATTGGACCCGCTGAAACTTGTTATGATGCTCAGCACATAACTCATCGGGGGCTTGTTACCCACGTATATGACGTTTGGTTCTCTAGACATAACTCCACTTTCCTTTTGCCAATGTTGGTAAATATAGTAGGTGGACCTCGCTTTTAAACACCACTAAGAATCTCTAATGACTAAAATGCACACGCTATCCCTTTAACTCCCACGCGCACACAGTGTACTTACGATGCTAGCTACATGTGATTGATATCATTGCAAACATTCTTTATCCTTTTTTCTCAAGTTTTCAGGTTGTCTCTGCATTGCAGCGGGCGATGCTTTAGTGAAGCCGCTGAAAGCCCGCGCATCGCATAGTTTAGGCTCACTGCTGCCACCGTGTTCTTAGAACGTCTGGGCAGACTCCCCTTGCGTGGTAAAACAAGGGACAGCCGACTTATAGTTGTTCTGGTAGCCTGGGGAGGATTCGATTTTTCATTGATTTTAGGCGCATAAAAATTTAAAGAATTTAAACCAAGTTCTAAACCTATATGACCTCACCAAGAAAGAATCTCAGGTTCTTTCATTTCCCTTCCAATAGTTAATTCCCTATCAGCCTTAACCTCAACGACGTATATTTCGCCATTCTTTTTCGCTATCAAAACAGGACATAAGTATAATTTCCGCATACTGTTTGAAAGCTTCCAACTTATCGTCACCAAAAAAGGTTCTCCGCTCATTAACTATGCCTTCAAAGTCCTCAATATCTCTTTGCTAGAAGCATATGGTTGAAGGATGGGTTCGTCTTAGTCTTGCCACAAAAAAGAATGCTGATAAGAAAAGGGTTCAGATCCATGTTTGCAGTGGAAAAAGATACTAGGCTACATGAGTATGCATTGAAGTAGTCTTACTAGCTAATTTCACCTTTAAGGTACGCCTGCGTCTTCGGCTCGGTAGGTTTTGTCAAGACCTCTTCCGCCGGTCCATGCTCTACTAGCTCGCCGAGGTAGAGGAAGACTACATAATCGGCAAGTCTTCTTGCTTGGCGTAGGATGTGAGTAACGAATACTATCGTGTAATCTTTCTTTAGGCTAACTAGTTGTCCCTCTATATGCCGTGCAGAGATTGGGTCAAGGGCTGATGTGGGCTCGTCGCACAAGAGAACTTCCGGCTCCACTGCGAGTGCTCTAGCCAAACACAACCTCTGCTGTTGTCCTACGGATAGCTTTGAGGCAGGTTCCTTGAGTCTATTTTTCACTTCATTCCATAGACCTGCTGCTTCAAGGCAGCGTTCAACTTTTCGATCTAATTCCTTCCCATCTTTTGCTCTATGGATTCTTGGGCCGTAGGCTATGTTCTCATAAATTGACATAGGTAGCGGGTTAGGCGTTTGAGATATAAACCCCATCCTCTTCCTTATATTAGTGACATCCACCCCATTATCAAAAATGTTAGTGCCGTCGACTAACACTTTTCCTGAAACCCTGACCCCTTCTGTAAGGTCTATTAGTCTGTTGAGACTTTTTAGCAGGGTTGATTTTCCGCAACCAGAGGGTCCGATGATAGCAGTGATCCGTTTTTCCGGGATGTCCACAGTTACATCTTTCAATACGCGATGCCCATCATAACATACGTTGAGTTTTTCAATTCTTACATATGGTTTAAACATGCCTATTACCCCTACCTTATCACGTATTTCATAGCTCTCTTTGCTAGAAGCCTGGAGGCTATGCTTACTGATAGCACTATGACTAAGAGTATAGCTCCAGACGCGTACGCCCTCTGCTGAACTTCTGGGAATGGAGTTCCAAGCTGGAAGAAGACAGCCAGTGGTAGTGATGCCGCTGGATCAAAAAGTGAACGAGGAATATGGTCGGTATAGCCGGCCGTAAATAGTACAGATGCGGCATCGCCGATGGCTCTGCCAAGTGCCAACATGATAGCCATCAATATTCCTGGTAAAGCTTGCCTAGCTATAACATTTAAGGTGGTCTCGAGCTTCGTTGCTCCCAACGCGTAGGATGCCTCTTTCAACTTGGGTGGGATCATCATGATAACCTCATCCATGGCCCTGATCATAATAGGGAGTTCCAGCAATGTTAATGCAATTATCCCTCCTAACAGCGACGCTCTCATGCCTAAGTAAATCATGATGGTATAACCGAAGACGCCATATATTATGGACGGAACACTCCACAAGATATCGAGAGACTGCCTAGTGAAACTTGTCAATTTAGACCTCTTTGCATACTCATTCAGATACAGTGCAGTCGGGAGGCTCATGGCAAAGGCTATGACGGTTGCTCCACAAGCCAGATATAGAGAGCCAACTATAGCATTTAGTATCCCGCCTTCTTTGCCAAGGTAGTACCCACCCCTAGGAGTTTGAGTCAGCATCGAAAGGTTAAGGGCCGGCACGCCCTTGAAAAGTAGTACAATGAGTACAACCAAGAGACTTGCTATGACTATAAGGGTCGATAATATCATCATCCCCTTGAAGAAATTCTCCTCTATCTTTCGCTTATCCAAGGCTATACCTCCTCTTTATCCTTACCAAGATAATTTCTGCAATAACGCTGAACAGTAGGACTGTTAGGAGTAAAATTAAGGCCGCAAGTAGGAGCGCCGAGTCGTACAGTGGAATGGACATCATCTCACCGTAATTATTGGCTATCAGTGCAGGTAAGGGATAAGCAGGGTCGTAAAGTGACGATGGGGCTTTAGGCACATTTCCCACAACCATGAGCACGGCCATCGTTTCTCCAAATGCGCGGCCGAATCCCAAGATTATGGCGGCGATAATGCCGGGGAGACTACTTCGTATGACTACATGCTTAACTGTCTGCCATTTCGTGGCCCCAAGAGCCATTGAGGCTTCACGGGTCTCTCGGGGCACAGCTCTAATCACCTCCTCTGAAACAGAGATTATTATAGGAAAGACCATTATTGCAAGCACTATGCCTCCTGCAAGAACAGTGTAACCCGTTGTGATGACTCCTGCCAGAGGGGCCACATATTCTCTTATCAAAGGTACTACGACAAGCACACCCCATAGTCCGTAAACCACTGACGGTATTCCCGCAAGCAAATCCATCATCGGCTTTATGATTCCTCGAACCTTACTTGGTGCATATTCTGCAAGATAGATAGATGTCAAGAGCGAGATAGGTATAGATAAAACCATGGCTAAGGCTGTTACCCAAAGTGTGCCCATAATGAATGGGTAGAAGCCAAATTCTTCCCTCCAAGGGTGCCATGAGGATGAGAGAAACAGATCACTTAACGATTGGGTTTTCAAGATAGGGATAGATCGATAGAAAAGGGCTAAAGCTGTGATTAGGACAATTAGGCTCGAGAGAATTGCTGCTGAAAACATAATCTTGCTTGCAACAAGATCCTTCAGCCTCCTTGTGTTCACGTTATCCCTCCAGTTTCTCTAGTTGCTCGTTAATTTCATCTTTAGAAAGCGGTACGTATCCTACTTCTTCAACGTACTTCTGTCCGTCGGTCAAAATCCATCTTACAAATTCCTTCGTTACACCTGTGAACCTATCCTTCGTCACAAGATGGAGGTTTCTCGCAGGTGGATGTGGGTAGACTAAACGGCCTATTGCCTCAAGGATCTTGTCTTTACTGCTGTAAAAGTCTTCCTCAAGGTCAATTCGTCCATTCTCGTTGATATCGATCGGAACTACTACTATACCTTCAACTTGGCCCTTGGTTCCCACGTCATAAGCATAACCTATGTTATTGAAGCCTATTCCTAAACGATCTTTTCTAACGGCTTCCACCAACCCTGGGTCCCCGTAAACACCAACTCCCTGAAGATCCTCCTGCCTCTTCCCGAAGTATTTTGCCCAGGTCTCTGCGGCGCCACAGGCATCAGACCTTGTGTAGACATGGACCTCATCCGTGACTTTCGGCCTTCCTACGACTTGCCCCCATGTGGATATGTTCCCAGCGATGTAGATGTTGTAGAAAGTCTGCCTCGTCACTCCTTTGGTTAGAATGTCATTCAACAAAGGGTTATCTTTGTTTATGGTTGCAACTACAGCGTCCTTGGTCACCGCGACATAATACGCGCCCTTCTGGGCTTCTTCAGTGTAAATGTCTCTGGAGACCATGCCTATATCAACCAGTCGGGCGAGAGCGTCGGCCATGCCCTTACCTGCGCCGCCAGCAGATACTTCAATCTTTACCTCAGGATGGATCTTCTGGAACTCTTCAGCCCATCTAACCATCATTGGATAAAGGGCCCATGCCCCTGACACTTTTATTGTACCCTTCAATTCGCTTGGAGTGATGAGATAACTGTATGTGAAGATAGCCACAATGATGAATACTGCGGCGATGGTTACGATTTTTCGGTTCAAACTCACCACCAACTCTGTACCAATACCAATTGTATACCAATACAAACCCGTATGTGAAATAATCCATTTAAGTATAGCGTCAATACAGTGTCAACATATGGAAGACATAATCATTATTGAGGAGTCAAGCGTCACGGCTAAAGGGTATCGCCACAGAACCACAGTACCCAGCCGAGTGTTTCAATTCCTAAACTTAAGGGACAAGGATAGACTGCGGTGGATCGTCTTAAAGGACGGAACAATAATCGTGAAAAAGGTGGCTTAATTAGAAAGATGCTTAGCCGCCGTTCATAGATGACGACAAATGTGCGAACTTAAGGTGAGCTGCCTGACACTAACGTGGTGAGGACTTCCGCCAGTCCGAATAAAACTCTTTGTTAGATCTCTACGAGTCCTCGGCAAATAGAAAATACGATCAAAAAGACACTGTTAGATGGGGTTACCGGAAAACCAAGGATTTAAGCCAAGATTTGAGCCTATGTGGCGACACCATTCAAACTCGAGTTGGATTTGTCAAACACTGCAATTCTTGTTTTCAGCTCAAATTCCCAGCCCAAGCTCGCATCATCTATGACGAAACCGAATTTCCGAAAAGGGAAAAACGATATTGTACTGAACATTTTCTTGTCAGGTGGCCTCAGATCGACAGGGACTTCAATACGTTTGTATCCGTGATCATCGCAAAAACTGATGAGTTCTCTTATCATAGCGCTGGCTATACCCTTATTCCGATGCTCCTTGGGAACATATAAGCAACCAATCACCATTGCTTTTTCGATTTCTTCATTCGGCCGAGATATTGGAAGCCCTATCTTTCTCGCATATTTCTTGGGAAGAAAGATCATCTGGCCTACTGCTTCGTCATCCTCCCATGAAATAAAGCCAATTCCTCCAACTGCGTCGAATATTTCAAGCCACATGTTGCATTGGAACTTCCTCTTTTTGATGCTGAACATGCAGCATACGTCACTCCATGGTGGATCCCATTTGCCTGCTCCCTCGAGGATTAGTTGTCTTGTAATCGGGCGGATCTGAATCATTTTCCGGTTCCTCTTAAGGCATCAACTATTTTTTCCTCAATAACACGGAAACTTTCATGCCATTTGTTTATGGGAATTCTCTCCCCACCGATGAATACGTTGCTGTACACGCTACCAGCTCGTTGACCATTTCGCCATTCTCGTATCAAACTGGACATATATTCCGGCAACCCATCTACATCTTTATCATCGATGTCCCATAAGTTGTAGGTATCGAACGTCACCTTATGTCTTGTACATATCTCACTTAGGCGATTGAAGTCTCTTTCACAAAGGCAAAATGGGTTAATTAGAAGTTCGATTTTGACTTTCTCTGAGTTCATGCTTCTAACCCTGATCATTGATTGCGTTAATCTCTAATAAGCTCAACTCACAGATCGTGATCCTCATGTTTCCTACTAGAGTGCAAAAATTGTTAACAATCGGGATATTATCGCCCCTGCCATACAATTATGTTCATCACTCTAGGGTTCCTTCAACCTGGCTATATCATTATTGCGTAATGGACAAGTGAACTTGATACACTTGACGCTCCACACGCCATAATAATGAATGTTGCGGGGTTCTCTGTGTTAGGTCTACTGATGATTGCCTTTGTCAGCCGCTTCAAGAATGAAAACCGATGGAAGAGATATCGACCATATACCTTAGCGACCGGCTTGATGTCGGCCACTCTTTTTTGGTTTCTCAGGGATCTCTTCTTTTTTGGGGTATAGAAACAAATTTATTTGTAACGTTACGAGAATACTCAATCACAAGATAATTTCCCACTGCACATGAAGGTTTTTCCAGCGAGATACGGTCTCATTATCTGTTCCATCAGTTCTTTCTCGGAGAGGTCAATTTCGTATGCTTCGTTCCATCCCCTTTCTCGATGGTCATGATGAACAATATAGACATGATAGTATGGCATTTTGATTCGTAGTTATTATACTCGATTCGGCTCAAAAACCTATCGAACAAAATTTGGTGTTCCCTAAATTCCATTTTTGGTTACTTTTTATTGGTCTAACAATGAAATTACATTAATCGCATTTCTTCAGTCTATTCTCAAAGCCCCTCTTTTTCACTTATCGTACGCGTCATCACCATTCTTGTAGGAATCATCATTCAATCTTCAATATAAAATACGTGGTTCTCCACGGTGGTTCAAAACAGGTTTGTGTAATTTGGCGCCGGGGAATAGGTAAAAAGATTTGTTCAAATTCTAGAATTTTTCATACGCCATAAAGCCAAATGATAGTTCGAATCTTTCCCGGGCTACCAAGACAGGCAATCTAGTTTCTACGGGGCTTCTCTAAGAATCAAGTATTAAGATGATGAGAATATTTGCTGGCTTAAGATGTCTTCTGAACCGGAGCATGTTTACTTGCATACGTTCTCTTCATATGCTGTTAGAAAGATTGTCAAGGAGAAGACAGCAGTAGACAAGACGACAATCTGGCTGTCTTATATCAAGCTTTGCTGCTTGAGATGATGGTGGTGTCCGAATGAGGAGAATTGAGGACTGGAAAAGCGTCTTGAAGGCTGATCCGACCGAGTGGCTTTTGGAAGAGGGGGATCCGGTCGTACGGTACTGGTCGTTGCGCGACATCATGGGCGCGTCTCAGGAAAAAGTCGAGGCGTCGCGTCAAGAAGCGTTAGAATGCGAAGTGGTCCAAGAAGTATTTCGTCAGCAAAAGCAAGTAGGCCACTGGGAGAATCCTGAAAATATGCATGCACCCCACTACACTTCAACCATCTACCATCTGACTCTCCTGGGAGATTTAGGCCTGACGGCGGAGGACTATTGCATTGTAAAGGGAGTCGAAGCAGTATTGAAGACTCAACGTGATGATGGCGGTTTTCCCGGACATGATCCTCGCGAATGCGCTTACGGACCTTACGATATCGGCTTGATTGTGCGTTTTATGCACCAGTTCGGATTAGGTGACGAGCGACGCTTGGAACTGGTTTATGAGTGGATCGAGAAAAACCAGACTGCCGAAGGAGGTTGGGTTGGGGTGAAGGTCCACTGTAATCCCTCACTAGGAGGTTGCCTGAACGGCACATCTAATATTTTGTGGGGTCTATCGAGTGCTGGAGAATTCGTTGGAACAAAGGTTGCTCAGAAAGGAATCGAGTTCTTGGCGAAAGCCGTAGCATCGCCACATCTGAAGTATTCACGTCAACTCAGCTACCCTCAATTCTGGAATTTCTGGATTGATGACATTAAACTTGCTGAGATATATGTAGGCCTAGGCGCCAGTCCAGACAAAGACCCGCTAAAAAGGTGCTTGAATAATATCTTGGCACTTCAGGAAAGTGACGGACGATGGTTGGAACATCAAGGACCATATCCTGGAAATCACCGCAATTGCAAACGTATGCGCAAACTGTTTCCGAAAAGGAACGAACCGTCCAAGTGGGTGACCGCAAAAGCTATGACTGTGTTAAAGAGAGCGTACAGCGAGGCATGGGAATGAATAGGAGCGTCCTGCTGGCGAATCTGGAAAAGCATCCTTGCTATTCTCATTCTGCCCACTTCAAATATGGTAGGATCCATTTGCCAGTTGCTCAAGACTGCAATCTAGGATGCAACTACTGCGAAAGATTGATCGGCGGGATGACCTATCACACCTATCGTCCAGCAGTCGCGCAGAAGATCCTGACCCCGGAAGAGGCACTTACCAAAGTATCTCGATATGTAGAGAACAAAAGTTTGACCGCAGTTGGAATCGCCGGGCCTGGGGAGCCGCTTTACAATCGCAGTACATTTGAAACTCTGAGGCTTGTTCATGACAACTTTCCTCAATTGATGCTGTGTCTCAGCACTAATGGTCTCCTTTTACCGAAATACGTTGAAAGGATACAAGATTTGGGCGTACAGTCATTGACGATGACGCTCGACACGATCGATCCCAAAGTCGGCAAGAAAATCTACGCTTACATGCATGCATGCATGAAATCAAGTTCCTTCAATAAAGCAAACCAGAAAAATGTATAATATTTGATGGCGCCGGGGAAGGGATTTGAACCCTTGCGGCTCAAAGAGCCACTGGATCTCGACTCAGGCCCTGTCATCGGTTGGGTGTCCAGCGCATTTCCACTCTGCCACCCCCCATTGAGGCGTTTAACGCGCCTTGGCAACGATTTTCACCCCCGGCGCAGTTGAAGGGTTAGTTTTTCTTTCAGATGTTTCTGGTTTCTTCTTATCTTAACCTGTAAAGGGTGAATGCGAGTACACCGTTATTATAGCTGAGATCTTTAACCTCAGGAATAACCATTGTGGGCAACACTATGCGCCTATAGTATCTCAAGTTTCCGCTTTCAGCTGATATGACTGCATCCCAATTGGAGATTGTGAGGCTTATGTCTCTCTCTTCGACTCCCGGGAGTTCAGCTACAATTCTTACTCTATCTTCTTCGACAAGAACATCAACGAATGGAGTCTTAACCTGTGGGCTAAAGTAGAATGGTGTAACGGGTTTCTCTCTAAGTGTAGTTCGTTTCAGCTTGACTTTCGCTCCGAAAGGCTTTATGGTGAGAAACCCGGCTACAAAACCACCTATGTGAGCCCAGAATGCTACGCCGGACGAAAGCCCCGTCAGTGAGATCACGCCCATCATCAATTGGTACAGAAACCAGAATCCGAGGTAGTAGTAGGCTGGCACGCTTACTATCTGGATGAAGATGTAGAATACCAGCGTTCTTATCCGTGCCCTGGGATACAGAAGCAGATACGCACCCAAAACTGCAGATATAGCACCTGAAGCCCCAACAGCTGGAGTACTGAGGTTGACAAGCCCTAGGTAAGGTTCCAAAGAAGGCAGCACATAGATCACAGAGGCAATGTGAGCGAAGGTTGCAGCCAATCCACCAAAGAGGTAGAAGAAAAGATATCTCAAGTGACCAAGAGCATCCTCAATATTGTCTCCGAAGACCCAAAGATAGACCATGTTTCCAACAATATGCATAATATCTGCATGCATAAACGTGCTTGTCAAGAGAGTCCACATTTTTCTTCCAGCGATTATGTCACTTGGAGTTGTGCCGAGATTGACAATCGCCCTTTCCAGCCCACGTCTTCCTTGCATGAAAAAGTAGAAGAAGACTGCTACGTTAATGAGGATGAGCCCGTAGTTTGTGTATGAGCGCGTACTCGATCTGTTCTCATCATGAAGTGGAAACAATACTGCAAGGCCCCATAAAGAATGCCAATCTTCGTATGATATAAACTTGCTTTGATCTTGCCGGCCAGCGCAGAATTAGATCGGTACGCGTCATGGACAATGTGAACAAAGTTTGTGAGTAAGACTAGACGAGCTATAGTTCGGTTATGGATGCCTTCATACCGCCGTTTTCAGTTGTTACCTTCAGCTTGCATTGGTGAGAAGTTATCCGGATCATTTGTCCATCTTGCTCAGTTTTGACATCATTATCAATCTCTGGCAATGACGAGAATTTGATAGACATAGGATGAGAACCCTTCCAAGCAACCTCGTAACCATCTTCCATCTTCTTGATCGTAGCGCCACCGAAAATCTCGTAGGATAGCTCCTCAACCTGCGGTTTTTTCTTCCCAAACAGCTTCAACTTCTATCACTTGAATCTCAGTAATCCTTCATCCTAGACTTAAATCTATCGGATGAGCAGAAGGATAAATAGGGATGAGACTGACCTCACGGTTCTCCTCTCTCCAATGGAGGAAATCTGTAAACCCGTGGAAGAGCTCCCCTTTCTTTCAACTCTTTTACGATCAGGTTACGCAGCCACTCGGATGTTGTTAGGCCTTCTACCTGTGACTCTCGAGTAATGGCTTCCTTAATGGCGTTTGTTACGCGTGTGCAGATAAGCTCGGCCTTCATCTCTCCTTCTATCTTCGGCATCTCCAACCTCACCGATATAAAGATGGTTGCTATTAGAAATTATTTTTTTCGCGTCTATTGTCCTGGGAAAAATAAGCAGCCTTCCTAATTTTCTGGCTTCTTGGGCTCCTTCTATTCTCAGCACCTGCCGGTATCTGTTTCTCTAGAATCACGAATCCGGAGTCCGTGATGTCGTATTCATGAGGAACCTTTGTGTGGTTCGTCCCCCTCATCTTCAGTATCCTAAGCTGCCTCCTAAATCTGTCATTCTCGTCAAAATACGTCTCCAGATGAATTATCCCATCTGCCAAGAATTCAGCGGTTCCTCCCCTAATAGTAGTGGAGCCCCAAGGCTGATCCAGAACCAAGATCGATGCGCAATGAGCCTTCTTAAGAAATTTATAAAGGAGATGAACCATGACGCGGATATCGATCGGTTCGTGTAGCGCCTTACTTATGGCGGAGAAGGAGTCAACGACGAGCTTGCTGGCATCAAGTGAGGTCATTGACTCAATAATCGTGTTCAGGTTTGTCTGAAGCCCAGCCTCCCTCGTTACAGCTAAATCCAGTACAGCAACTCTTCTCTCTTTTTCAAGCCTCTCAAAATCCCATCCGAATCTTAACATATTACGGAAAAATGTCTCTTTTGTCTCGGCGAAGGAGACATAGACACTTCTGGCTCCGAATTTCACTGCGCTATTGTAGACAAACTGACCTGAAAAGGTGGTCTTCCCGGCTCCTGGATACCCAACTAGAAGGATCATGCTGTCTAACGGAAATCCGCCCCCAGTAAGCTCATCAAATCTTGGGATTCCTGTTGGTATGCGTTGAACACTCAAAGCAGACCCTCCGAAACTTGATGGCTCACCATTCAAAATTTCTGATCTTATATACAAATCATATCATATTAACTTTAATGTTCAAAAGCCAATTTCTTATAAGTTTAGTTCGTTTTGATTTCTCGTCAGCAATTGATTTCAAGAAGTAGCTAAGAAGGTGGTTAATGTTAACGCTTGTTTCCAGTCAAATTATAAAAGCTTATGAGTTCTAAAATACAGATCGAGAATATAGATAGAATTTATAGATATGCGACATAGAAAAGGCGCTGGAAGATTGGCTTACGTAGAGTCCAGAAAAAGGCCGACGTTCAGGCACACTGTAGTCTTAGGTCTCCTAGCGCTGAGCGTCGCATTATTCCTAGCTTCAGGTCATTCTTGGGACTTAATCGGTAAACTAACAACGTGGGCCCTCAATGTGGCCGGAATAAGGGCGGATTACCTAAGCCCACTATACTTGATATATGTCAAGTTAATGAACGGCACCGTCGTAGGCTTTCAGGTTCTGATCGAATGTTCAGGTCTCGTCACAGTTGCAGTCTTCAGCTTCATTCACACTGTCACGATTGGATTACTTGAGGGTTCGATCCTAAGGAAGGTGGCATGGCTTCTTCTTGGCGTCGGTGTTGGCTTCCTCTGGAACATTAACCGTTTAGTACTCGTCATAATCATAGCCTGTAATCTCGGTCTTTCCGTGTTCTCTTTCACCCATTACCTTCTAGGTCCGTTCATCGACTTTCTCTGGGTCGTCACGATGTGGTCTCTCGGCATGTCACGGCTAAAGGAGGTGGGAAACACAACTTGATCTTCCACATTATGATCCTCATGGTATCGATCGTTATGGTCGCTTACATGTTTAGACACTTCACTTTCACATACTATGCCCTGTTTGGCGTTCCACAACAACGTTCATTCCAGAGGGTAGCGGGGATTTTCCAGCCAAATGTGACCGTGCTTATTCCAGCGCATAATGAGGATGCTGTTATTGGCATCCTCCTCGAACGAGTGACCGTGTTGACTTACCCGAAAGAAAAGCTTGAAGTACTCGTCATCGATGATGCTTCAACCGACAAGACAGGCGAGATCGCTGACGAATTCGCCAATAGGTACGGATACATTAAAGTTATCCATCGAAAAATGGGTGGAAGAGGAAAGTCCTCAGCTTTGAACGAAGGATTTAGGTTCTCAGGCGGAGAGATCATCCTAACGTTCGACGCCGATTACTATCCACAGCGCGACATAATAGAGAAACTGGTGGCTCCGTTTGTGGACCCAGAAGTTGGCGCCGTTCAAGGCAGAGTAACCGTTGCGAATGAGGAAGAATCTTTTGTCTCAAAGATCGTCACGCTGGAGCGAATTGGTGGCTACAGGGTTGATCAAGAGGCTAGGGACAGCCTCGGTTTGGTTCCGCAATACGGAGGAACAGTGGGAGGGTTCAGAAGGGATGTTCTAGAAAAGATCGGAGGATGGGACATAAGGATGCTTGCCGAAGATACGGACCTTACGATCCGATGCACCCTAAACGGATATCAGGTTCGCTACGTAAGGGACGCTGAATGTTATGAGGAAGCCGTTACTACTTGGAGAGCCTACTGGAACCAAAGATACCGCTGGGCTAAGGGACACATGCAATGCGTATTCAAGCACCTGAAGAATCTACTAAGCACAAGGCACCTAAGTATAGTTGAGAAAGCCGAGCTAACCCTATTACTGAGCATATACTTTACGCCAATATTAATCTTGGCGGGGTGGACAGCGGGGGTCGGCGCCTACCTGATGGATGAGAAACCCGTAATCTCCTCCTATGTTCTGTTACTCTCTACCTTCACGTACAGCACTGTCGGAAACTTTGCCCCATTCTTTGAAGTTGGAACTGCAGCCTATCTCGATAAGAGGAGACGCCTCTTATGGACACTGCCGGCCTTAACATTTACATTCCTCCTCATGGCTTTCTGCTGTACAAAGGCCCTTATAGACTTGGTCCTCACTCGAGAAGGGGATCACAAGTGGAACCACACGCTACATAACGGAAACAGTTACAACGACAACGGGATCAATGGGAGAAGAAACAGATTGAACAGCAAAAGGATCCATGCCAACAATGGAGGGAGGTCAGGGTCTTGAATTTCCTAGTTCTCCTGCCCATGGTAGTTTTGGCCATTCCAATTATTCCTGCCTTTATTGAATTTTTTGGTCGGAAGGATAGAGGGCCGAGGGAATTCCCAGAACAGAACATCTATGAAGAGAATCCTGACATCGACGACTCGGCTCCAATTATGGAGCGGATTAGAGAGGCCGCAAGGGTCAAGGTCGCGACCAAAGACATACTCAGGGTTGCAGGCGACGCAAGCATCCCCGACGGAACAGAAATCCAGAAAAACATGGTGGTTCAAGGATACCTAAGAATTGGGGGAAATTGCCGTATCCGCGGCAGCGTGAAGGCTCTCGGCGGCGTTGAGATCGGAGAGAGTTCGGTGATAGAGGGTCACGTCCTCTCAGACCGCAAAGTGATCGTTGGTCGCAAAGCCAAGGTTGACGGCATCGTGGACTCGCTCGAAGACATAACGCTGGAGGAAGGAGCCGAGGTCGGAGCGGTCTCAACAGAGAAGACTGTGAAGATACGACCAGGTGCCAGAATAAATAAGAAGGTCTCCTCAGGGGCATCAATAGTTACGTTGCCTCCTGAGGCTCACCCAGCAACCATCACCCCAGTTGTTCCACAAGTTCCGCGGTTTCGACCAACCTCACCCTCGTCAATCCGGGTGACCGAACCTGGAGAGGTGAGGGAGATTGAGAGTGAGATGGATCAGCTCTTTAAGAGTCTTGAAGATCGAATACCTAGTCTTGAATCCTTCAGAGCGCCACCGATCGATGAAAGTACGCTGAAAGACCTCACTCTAAAGGAGATCGAGATATACAAGCTTGCAACTTCTAGGCGTGACATTTACGAGATTGGATTAAGGCTCCTCATAGACCCAGTGGAAGTTCAGAAGATCATAAACTCGCTAGTGGAGAGGGGTCATCTCGACAAAGGGTTCAAGTCCGCAACTATTGAAGAAGCTGAAAAGCCTGAACATGTAGTGCAGGAATCGCCTCACGAAGCTCGACCGCTGGAGGTCGGAAGAGAGAAACCTATTAGGGAAGAGCTACCGATAGACGAGGTTTTCGAGAGTCTTCTCAAGTCAAAACTGAGCGTGAGATTTAGAAAGGAGCTAGAGCGAGTAAACGGAAAGCCAGAAACAGATGTCTCGAGTTCATCTAACGATATGAAAAATCCAGTTCGAAAAGTGGAAAACAATAGAAGGCTCACGAATACGGCTGATATGGGTTCCCTAGGACGCGAATCCGAAAGCGTAGACAAGTCGACTTGCAGAAAAATTATGAAGAGTCTTCCTTCTAGGCAGATAGTTGTGATGCCGCTGCTTATGTTAGTTAGCCTCCTATTGGCTGAAATTGCCTTCTACAACGCATCCATGTTTGGCTTCTTGGATCAACTGCTCCCGCCGATCTTCAGGATGTGGATGATCCTTTCTATTGTTGCGTTAACGCTGGGTGTAGTCAGCCTTGTACACATTCTAAAATATCAAATGCGAGAGGGATCAAACACTCTGAGGAGAGGCTCGCAATGAGCAGGCTGAGCTTTCTGGCACGACCTATCTCTTTGTCCGCTTTTCTGCTTTTTTTTGCTTTCTTTTCGCTCGCGAATGTTTTTGGTTACTTAGAACCTATATTGGTAGGGGCAGATTCTTCCAAGGATTCTCCTGCGAGCATGGATATTCTTGAAGTTTATCTTACAAACAACGGCACGCATTTCCGGTTTATAGTGAAGTGTCGGTCCGTCCCTGAGCCGTCACCCACCACGGCCTATCGAGTTTACCTAGACACCAAAAGCGGGGCAGGGGCGACCGATGGCATATACAGTGGAGCTGACTACTACTTAGAGGCTAAAGACGATTCTTACCTCTATGAGTGGAGGGATAGTGCGTGGAAGAAAAAATCTCCAATAGAATTTCAGATCGATCATGACGACAAAATAATCTCATTAACAGCTGAACTCAGTGACATAGGGTATCCAGATAATGTTGACGAGACTATCGGGATTGTTGTGGCAACTTTTGAGCCCTCAAATGACCTAAGGGATAGAGCGCCAGACACTGGCGATTTTTCTATAGCCCACGAAGTAATACCGGAACTGCCATGGCCAACACCTCTAGTCTTCATACTCGCCGTTGTAGCAACCATAAGCATCTTACACCTCAAGAGGTTCAAAAAGACGTGACCGGGAAAATCAGGGTTTCTGTGGTTATGCCCGCCTACAACGAGGAGAAACGAATAGAGACCTGTTTCTACAAAGTGGTCGAAGCCCTAAAGCAGTACGGCCAACCATTCGAGGTAATCCTAGAAGAAGACGGCAGCACTGACGGAACGCTTGAGATTATTGAAAAGCTGGCGAAGAGGTACCCCTTCGTCAAGGTGTTACATTATCCTAAGAGGATGGGAAAGGGATTCGGCATACGCAAGGGCCTTGAGGCGACTAGAGGTGAAGTCATAGTCATGATAGATTCAGACATGGAGTATCCGCCTGAAAGGATACCGGATTTTCTAAGAAAGATAAACGGCGTAGACATAATCGTTGCCGGCAGAATGGACTGGAGAAACTACAAGACGAAGATTTGGAGGAGGTTCTCGAGCATCACCTATGGGTTACTGTTAAAGGTCCTCTTCGGGGTCAAGGGGCTTTATGACCCTCAATCAGGGTTTAAAGTCTACAAACGCCAGATCCTAGAGAAGATTTCTCCTCTAACCTCGAATGGCTTCGAGATAGACACTGAGATCCTGGTCAAAGCGTTTAAGAAAGGCTATAGAATCGACTACCTGCCTATAATATACACTTACAAGGGGAACTCAAAGGTTGATATGCTCAGGGACCCTCTAAGAATGTTCATCTCGGTCTTGACGTGGAAGATGAAAGGAATCTTCAATATCGAAGACAGCGTCAAAACGACAGTGGTGTGCCGTTCATTTCAGGCAAGAACAGAGGTTGAGAGAGAAGCGGTTAGATACGATCAAGGTCAGGTAGGATACGAGAGCCGAAACCCTCTGGTTAAGCTTTTCTTCACTCGGAAAATCGAAGAGATCCTGAAGGTCAGCTCAATTGGAGGAAACGGGTCTAAACTTGATGTAGGTTGTGGCGACGGATACCTGCTTAGAAAACTTGAAGGCGGCATCAAAGTTGGCATGGATTTGTCGACTACACGTTTAAGAAGGGCAAGATTGGAGGTTCCCGAAGGATCGTTTGTCTGCGGAGACGCTGAACACCTTCCGTTCAAAGAGTCCGCTTTTGACTTCGTTACGTGCCTTGACGTGTTGGAGCATCTGCATGACCCACACAGATGCATCAAAGATCTCGAGTTTTCATCGGCAGAAGGAGGAACCATACTTGTCTCCGTTCCTGACGATAGATTGCTTTCTTTTACTCGGTTCCTTATTGCCAGGTACCCTTTCTCCATAAGGGGTCACGGACATGTCCACAGTCTTGAGCCAAGGGAGGTCGCTAAACATTTTAGAAGTTGCAGACTTTCGTCATTCCGCAAGGGACCGAAGGGTCTTCTTCCCATAGTCACACTTATCTGCATGAAGAAAGATGCCACAAAGCCTCGAAAAAGTCTATCTGAGATAACGGAGTTGCCAAACATCCAATAATGAGGCAGAATAAACGTGAAAATAGCGTTCGTCGTGCCGTATTTTCTGCCCGTTGTTGGAGGCATCGAAACCTACATTTACGAATTAGCTAGGAGACTGTCAAAGGATCACGCGGTGTACGTTTTCGCTTGCGGTCAAGGGATAACCGAAAGCCGCGAAGGGGTTAAGGTTTTCAAGCTTAGAGCTATTGATGCACAGAATCTGCCTTTTCATTTGAAGATCCCTTATCCCATCCCTATATCCTTGATATTCAAGCTGACAAGATTTGATGTGGATATAATTCATGCACATGGTCATGCATTTGCCCCAAGCTTTGTGGCTGGTTTTGCCTCCAAGATCGTCCATAGGCCTCTTGTTTTGACGGTTCATGACATTGGAATAGCCTATCAAGACTATCTCTTGACGAGGGGAATTAGACCCTTCCTTGATTCTACATTAGTAAATTACGCTTTTAGACGAGCCGACGCAGTTGTCGCCCAAAACGATGTGACTTACACTTTCGCGTTAAGATTTAGGCCCAAAAGAATCGTCATCATACCACAAGGGGTTGACCTTGATAGATTCAAGCCGTGCGGAATAGGAGAGTACGTTACTTTCATATCGAGATTGGTACCCTACAAGGGAGGTGAGGTCTTCATCCGAGCCATCCCAAAAGTACTAAAAGAGGTCAGCGATGTGAAGTTCAGGGTTATCGGGGATGGATTTCAGAGAAGCTTCCTAGAAGAACTTGCGGTCGATTTGGGGGTTGGTGAGTCTGTAGAATTTCTTGGAAGTATTCCTTACCAAGTGGTTCCAAGATACCTAAGCCAAGCGAAGATTGTTCTCTCGTATTTTTCAGGCTTGGCGTTACTTGAAGCTGCTGCCATGCGAAAGCCAATTATAACAACGAGAAATAAGTGGGCCAAAGATACCTTAGGAAATAGCACGTTATTCGTTCCCATGCATGGCCCAGAAGAAACCGCGAACGCAATAATTCGCCTTTTGAAGGATCCTGATGAGAGGGTAAGGATCGCTAAGCTAGCCTATGATATGGTCACTTCAGAAAGGAGTTGGGATGTGGTTGCGTCGCGACATCTAGATCTTTACGATGAAGTACTCAGTAAGAGTGGCCGGCGATGAGGTCAATATGAGACGGGCTTTCGTTCTTGTCGATCTTCTTCTGCTAGAGGTTTTATCAATCATTTTGGTATCTTACTCTTTCAGAGGTGTGACCTCGCTTTGCGATGGTGCTATGCACCTTTCCAAGATTAAGATTCTGCTTGACAACTTTGAGGTTCATGGCTATTTTCCCTCGTGGAACCCTTACTGGTATTTCGGCGTGCCGATGTTGCGAATCTATCCACCTCTAAGCTATTACATAGTCGTACTTCTCAGTTGGATGCTCAATCTCTCAAAGCTGGAGGGAATCGTCATGATGTGGGCCTATATGGTTTTCTCTTTGATAACCATATCGACGTATTTCCTCGCGGGGGAGATGGGACTCAAGCGGCTGGGTTCCTTCATCAGCAGTATCCTGTTTCTGTCATCTTTTAACCTGATCGCCTATTGGGGAAGCGGTTCATACCCCAACGTCACCGGTGTTGCCTTTTCGCCGCTAGTTTTGTTCTTCTTCTACAGAGCCGTAAAAAAGAGAAACCTCATGAACACATTAGCTGCCGGATTGACCCTTAGCCTTGTGATCCTCACATACTTTATGAACGCGATCATCCTGATTGTCTTCATCACCGTTGTTTCAGTCCTGATGATAGTACGTGAACACTCGTTGCTCTACGTTTCAAGAGGCCCATTGACCCCACCGAAGTATACTTTGGCTCTTCCAAGAATTCTGTTAACTATAATTTCGATCGCTGTAGCTCTCACTCTCTGGTGGGTCCTCCCCTTCTTGATTACATATTTTGCCGCTTCCACCGTGCCGGGAGTCCCAGAGAGCGGCGTGCCGGATGCCCCGCGTGTGTTAGGGGACCAGCTTATATCGCTCCTCGGGGTTTACCCAAACATAGAATCGCCCGGGATCGGGCAGTTCATCTTAGCGACTATTGCGTGTTCCACGGTTTTTGTCAAACGGAAGGTCGAGATTATAGATGCACCCATATGCTTCATAGTAGCCTTCATTTTTTGCCTAACACCTTGGCTTCGCATCCCAGTCGGTCCCCTTTTCTGGTGGAGGTTCACGCTATATCTTTCGCTGTTTGCCGCGATCTGTGGCGGAATCGCCGTCGATCTCACCAGTGGCTTCTATGATAGATTCCTGGAATCGAATTTTTCAGACAGTACAAAGCATAATCATTCTTACAAAATCTTTTCGTTTGCGATCGTCACATTAACGCTTTTCGTGTCCATCTATCCTGTGCTCGGCTCTGAAAGCATCGTTTTTTCCGGGTTAGACATCTCTCAGACACCCGGATATATCCGATTTCTGAAAGGTCATGCTAAGCTTGGTGAGAGAGTCGGCATAGACGGTGGATACGATTTCAACCTCCATACCCAAATCGCTCAGTCCGGTGGCGGAAATATTCATCACGTGTACATGACAAACGAGTTCGCATATGCGTTCTGGCGCTACATGTTTGTGAAGCAAGATGGCAGATACCTCAGTTACTTCGCCAGAAGTTACAACGTGAAATGGTTCGTAGGTTCTGAGATGCCTGGATTGGAGACACCGGATCCCACTCTGGGAAACGAAGTATATGAAGTAATAGGCTTTAACACGAGCCTGGCTGAGACAATTGGGCCGGAGAGCAGACTAGTTCTGTTCATAGGCGACGACCGTGAATACTCCCTGTTCTTCACCTCGATAGCCCTATCCAACCCAGAAGACATAATCCCTGTTTATGGAGGAAACACTCTAGATGAACACGACATTGCGATACTCAGTGATTTCGCTGTTGTTTACCTTTCCACTTTGAAGAGTACTGACGTTTCTAGACTGTCTCGACTCCTCTCAGATTATGCGGAAACTGGTGGGTGCCTGATTCTAGACACTGGTAACGTCGAGCATGATGGTGGAATGAAAGGTTTACCGTCTTCTTCTCCAGTTGAGGAAGTCACCTACGAAGAGTCGAATCTTGTGCTCTATTCGACAATCTCACACGGCGTAACCAAAGGTGTTAATCTCACGAGACTCGGGACGGAGAAGCCCTACACAATCTCCCACTCCGAGTTGATAAAAGAAGGCGCCATAACCCTCATCTATGACGATGACAAGCCTGTTCTCGTCTACTGGGAACGAGGTTTTGGGAAAGTTTTCTGGACAGGGCTGAGGCTTCCATACATGGTATTGCTTGACGAGGACGATGAGGCGAAGAGTGGGGAAGAGGCAAAGCTACTGCTTAACCTACTGCGCCAAGGAAGATCAACTGAAACGGTGACATCAAGAAGTTTAGTCTATTTCGAGCAGACACGCCCCGAAGAAATCATAGTCCACGTTAGAAATGGATCTGTTGATGACGGTGCTGTTTGGCTAAAGATGAGTTACTATCCAGGTTGGATGGCGGAAATCGAGGACGAGCCTCATACCCAGTTAAGGATTTTCAAGGCGGGACCAAACATGATGCTAGTCTTCCCCAAAAAGAGTGGCGATTACACTGTGAGATTCTACTTTGACAAGACCCTAGACGTGAAGGTTGGTGAATATGCAAGCTTACTCAGCGTAATCGGGCTTCCAATCGCAGCGTCTATTAAGGCTGCTGGCATGAGAAAAAAGCGAGAAACATTAGCACACCCGAGGCAACAAGTAAACTGGCATGAGAAGGGATGCGCCAACCAACATCTTCCTCGGTCTCGACTAAGTCACGGCTTCCCTCCTACCTAATCCTTCTCCTTATGGCCTCTCTTACAACCTCGCTCCAATTTACGTAGCTAAGTTTCCTCATTGAGCCCTTAAAATCTACTTCGATTCTAACAGTTATAGTAGTCATCTAGTCGCTTGGGAGTGAATGTAAATACTCCAGATTTGAAAGTATCTTCGTGGTTACGGATGTAAGCGCCAAGGGAAGCGTCGACTGCTTGATGGGTTCGGATTTGACTAGGCTTTGGTCTTGTTGTTCTCCCAGTATTGCCGTGTTTTCAGAAATTGGATCTTAGCCTTTAGCAAGTCCATATAGAACTTGTCCTCGTTTATGTGCATCTTGCCAAGTATCCTGGAAGCGGTTTCTGGGCCTACGCCTCTGACTTGTAGGGCTAGGATCGCCGATTTGCCATAACTTAGGACGAGGTCGGCTACGCGCCTAGCATAGGTCAGCTCTTTCAATTCGTCTTCAGCCAGTTCCTTTCCGTCGAGTCTCCGTTTTAGGAGGTCTCTTATGTCTTCAGGGTCCTTTCCCTTGTTCAGACATGTTAGGAGTCCAGATCCGCATCTCTTGCAGGTCGGCTTTTCTGTAACGTCTCGAACTCGAATCTCGGTTGACCATTCTCCACAAGATAGACAGAGGAAGCGAATATTACGGGATGAGATCGCCATCTTCATCCGTTTGAAGTTGCTCATCAGGATCTGTCTCGGGGTCATGAACTCTGAGATATCGGCGTACTTGGAGACGATGTGATGAGCGATGGGTGACGGCTCATTGGAACGAAGGATCGTACTGACGCTGATCTCGCCTGATTTCATGGATGAAATTATCTTCCTGACCGAGTTGAGGTTAACCTTCTCAAGCATGGCCTCTCGTAAAGTCTCCTCATATATTGGTGTTCCCTCGAATCGTGTTGGAAGCTGAGCAAGCCTAGCCGGGCCCATGGTTCTGCCTCGTGGGAGAGCCCCGAAGCGTTCAGCAGTAAACTTCATCTTGTATGCAAACGGAAAGCGAGCCTTCAGATAGGCGTCGAATGCTTCATCTATCTCTTTGTCATTTAAGGAGCAAAGGACATTAGAAAACCTGCTAAGGTCTTGGTTCTCAACTTTCCTTGGCATTTCGATCAGAATTCTGTATCCGTCGTTCCACCATCCAGCAATCATCTCACGGTCTGAGAGTATTGCGTCGAAGATGCAGCCGAAGGTTCTGTTCACAACCTCTCCAAAGCACATGTGTACGATGATGTATCTGTCGAAGCCTTCGATTAATACATGATCATGGGTAGGAACAGGGATGCTCTGCCTCATATGCTCATGGATCTCGCTTACAACATCGCGTAAAACCGATCCATCAGTTGAGTATCTCTCGGCGAGAAGCTCAGTAAGCTTGTCAGAGTTCCCAGCTCTTTTCAGTTCTTGGGTCACTTCGTGTCGGATCTTGCCCACCTCTTGAGCTAAGGAGAGATGTACTGGCTGCATCTCTCCATCCCAGCCTGGTATGGCCGCCATCGGATCTTCTGATGGGACGACGTAGACATCCCCGGTTTCGTCTTCTATCTGGACGATCCGCCATACCTTTCCTCTGCAGATGAAGTTCAATCCTGGCCTTGCCCTTAAGGCCATGAACTCGTCGCCTAGTGTACCTATCGTCCGATCTGATATGATGTCTATTATGGGATATCTTCTCTCATCCGGAATCATGGAGAGGTTCTCGTAGTAATAGGGCCTCGTTCCCCGGGTCTTCTTCAAGAGATCTCCTTCTACTCGTAGCTGCCGCAAGTTTTCTAGATAGTTAACGACATTCAGAAATTTAATCTTTGAAAGGTTGCGGTATGGGTATGCCCTCCTGATAGTTCCGAACACCTGATCAACCGTTGTCTGCTTCTGATCCATCAAGACACCGGCGATCTGGTGGGCCAAGACATCAAGGGCATTCTCGTGGATGTAGATTGGTTCTAGAAGATTGTTAGACGCCCTTCTTATAGCAGCGATAGCTTCTAGAATGTCATCAGCGAAGGCTGTGACAATTACCCCCTTTGAGGTCATTCCAAGCCTATGTCCGCTTCTCCCAACCCTCTGGATCAGGGTGCAAACCCGCCTAGGTGAGAGATACTGGATCACTAGATCGACGTGACCAATATCGATGCCTAACTCTAAGGTGCTAGTGCAAACGATCGCCTTGAGACTCTTAGCCTTGAACTGATCCTCGATTGAGGTCCTCTCTTCTCTGGAGAGTGACCCGTGATGAACAGCCACTTCAGATGAGAGTCGACTGAGCTTATAACCTAATGTCTCAGCGTTCGTCCGGCTATTGACAAATATTAGTGTCGAAACATGTTTGTTCACTAAGTCCATAACATGTTCCATTCGAGCCGCGGCTTCTGGGCTCGTTCGTAGTTCTTGAGCCAGATCGTAATCAGCATCTTTGGGAACAGGATATTCCACCTTGTATTGATAGCCCTTCGGTGTGAAAACATTGAGAACAGTTATGTGGCGATCGGTTCCGACGATGAAGTTGGCCACCTTATCGGGATCGCCAATAGTTGCGGATAAGCCTATTCTCTGAAAATCTGTTCCAGTTATCTCTCGGAGCCTTTCAAGGGCAATTGCAAGCTGAACTCCGCGCTTATCTTCTGCGAGTTCATGAACCTCATCGACGACCAAGAACCGTACGTGACTCAGATGCCTCTGCATGACGCTGCCCGGTAAGATGGCTTGAAGCGTCTCCGGAGTTGTCACAAGCAGGTCCGGCGGTTTCAGCGCCTGCCTCCTCCGGATCTTGATCTCCGTATCGCCATGCCGAACCTCAACAGAAAACCCCAAACAGTCCGCCCAGTACGAGAGTCGCCTAACCATATCCCGGTTCAAAGCTCTAAGTGGCGTGATGTAGAGGATCGATATGCCCCTCTTCTCTGGCATATGGAGAAAGTTGGAGAACAATGGGAGCAGAGCCGCCTCAGTCTTACCGCTTCCTGTCGGAGCGATTAGAAGAACATTTTCTCCTTTCAATATCGGAGGAATAGCCTCCACCTGTGGAGCCGTGGGCTCGGAAAACCCCACCTTAGCCACTGCCAAACGCACGGCCTCTGCGAGAAACGAGAAAACATCACGTTTCGCTGAGTTGTCGCGCATTACCTTCAGCCTGTATTACCAATTTCCAACAGCCGATTAATTAAGGATTAGTTTGCTCACGAAGGACGGCCGAAAGAAATAATTGATGCCGTGGAAGAAGGTTCACGTCAGCTATGATGAGAAAGCTTTTTCTTACTTTTTCTGTTCGATCTTGGTTTCGAGATTGTCGAATCCTCTTGGGATAATTTGTGAAGCTATTAAGATGCGAACGATCTACCTGTAGGAACTCATTGAGGAGTAAGGTCAATGTGAATGTTGACGGTCCTCTTCACTGAGCCTTTTTAGGTTTACATTAGCCTATCTAGCACATAGTAGAAAGCCGTTGAGAAGGATTCTGTCACTATTACGGCAAGGATGGAACCGAAGAATTGACAAAAAGCCAGGGATTTTTATTTCTCTACTGCCAGGCAAGGGTCATTTTAGTTTCTTTGCCTTCTTTATTTTCGGCTTGGAAAATTGCAGGTAAAAGGAACTAGCGGAAATATTTTTTCGCTATTCAAAAACCAAGCTACCTTCTCCTCTTTGCCCTACGACGTTAAACTTATACATGAAAGTTTATAAGTTTTTGTTAATAATTAACAATTTATGGGCGACGCTCATCATCATGCAAAAATTGCTGAAGAGAATATGCAAGGGGCTATGGAAGAAGTAAAGAATAAAAGGTTTACTAACGTCGGTCTTTTATGCTTGAGAGCATTAGAACAATTGGTAGAAGCATGCGCGGCAAAAGAGGGTTTACATTTTCATGAGCACCCAAGAACCGCTCATATGAACCGAAGAAGCTGGTTAAAAATGCATCACCCAGATGTGTTAGGAATATGGGATGAACTCTGGGGCATCTATGGAGCGTTAGGCTACGGAGGATTAAACGGCGAGAGAGCTAAACAGGCAGTCGTTATTCTCAGAAAGGCTTTGACGGAACTAAGCGGGAGAGAGAAGATTGCGATCAAAGGTTTATGAAGAAATAGAGTACATCACGGATAAAATGAAAAGGGTAAACGGAGTCATAGGTGTCATACTTTTCGGCAGTTATTCCAGAGGTGACTTTGAGGAAGGAAGCGACATCGACTTGCTTGCTATCTTTAGGAATAAGAAGACATTGGAAAGTCATCTAAGAGACGTCTATGAAATAACTTCTGAAAGCAGCCTATTCATCCAAGCCATTGGCTTAACTCTCAAAGAACTAATAGGTTCGCCACTGCTGCAATCCGTATTGAGGGAGGGCAAAATATACTATGCAGACGGGAATGTGAAAAAAATACTGACTCCGATGCATAAGCCATATGCCCTTGTAACTTATAGTGCAGCGAACTTAAGTCCCAAAGAGAGGGTTGCCTTCGCCCAAAAGCTTGAGGGCAGGGGCAGAGGCAAGTATAGATATGATGGACTTATACAAAAGCTAGATGGTTTCAAGGTTGGAAGAGGCGTGTTAATGATTCCTCTGGAAAACCTAAAAAACTTAACCGACCACCTAGAAGACGAAGAAGCAAACTATGTCGTAAGATATATATGGGCTTAAAGGGGATGGCGAAAAAGTGAACTCAATATGTACAGAATCTGGGTTCATACGTGAAACTAGAGATACCGCCTTGAAACCTTAAATTTTTCTTATAGCCCATTTATTTTTATCTTTCGCAAATTGCCATTTTACATTGCATCTGAAGCCCAGCCATCATTAAACTCTTCGAAAAAAGTGTTAGGCGAGGTGAGGCAAATGGATTAGCCTCGTGAGAGGATTAAATATCTAAGTAGAGACCTGGATTTGAGTATACGGCTGTCAAATCATATAAGGATATGGTTATGCTCTACGCTCTCAAAAATGGAAGGGGCCCGTGTGCCCCCGCTTTACTTCCTACTTCCTTATGCCTAGGGTTGTCTCCCACGTGTCGGCGTGACCTTCCTCATCAGATAGGATTTCCTCAAGCATCAGCCTAGTGGTGGTGTCTCTGATCTTTGCGCAGAGATTTATATGCTCTTTGTAGGTTTTGATGGGCAAGTTTTCGCCGTCTAAGTCGTCTTGAATCATCTTCTTTAGGTCTCCGCCCGTTTTAATCGGGGCTGGCTCAATTGTGGGTTCTCCTCCGAAATAGTTGATTCTCTCTCCGAGTTTCTCCATGTGTCCCATTTCGTCCTTAGCAATCTTCTCAAAGAGGTCTAATGATGGCGGGGCTCTCTATTCCCTCAGCCGTAAAGTGATGGTGCATACACTATATTCACACTCAAAATCTGATTAGCGATCGTTTTGTTTTGGATCAATACTTAGATATAGCAGAAGAATTTTTTTTACATCAAGACGACCATATGTTTTGTAGATACGCTTTATTAAAATTCTGAAAGAGCGGTCATCTGCAGGAATAGTTCGCCCTTACCGTTGATCAGAGAGATGTAGACCCATCAGTGGATGTACCGAATTCCTCGCGTGTGGCCTTTCCCACGAATTGTTATCCTCATCTGCGACATAGAATAGTCCTACCATCCGAATTCGCCAAGATCACTTGGCTTTCTTCTTCAAAGGGTGCCTCTGAATGAACATCGCCGAAAAGTGTTTTTATCCAACCGACTAGACTTTTCGCTAGAGGTAGAAGATGCGAAAATCCGACCTGAGATTGCTCGACATGAACGCCTTACTAGACCTGTATGACTCTACGAGAGAAGAGATAAGAAAAAGGGTTGATGAGTTCAGAGGTAACATGGGAAGTTCTGAGGAGAGAATCTTCGCAGAACTCTGCTTCTGCATCTGCACGCCACAGTCTAGGGCAACAGTATGTTGGAAAGCGATTTCAACACTTATGGAGAATGGGCTACTTTACAGAGGATTAGAAGTCGAGATTGCTCCTTTCCTAATCGGCGTAAGGTTCAACAAGAGAAAGGCTGCATGCATAGTTGAGGCAAGAAGGTTCTTCACAAAGGGCGGCATCTTATGGTTGAAAGAACGCCTCAAGGCCTCCACCGACATTTTCGAGCTCCGAGAATGGCTGGTCAGGAATGTTAAGGGCTTGGGGATGAAGGAAGCTAGTCACTTCTTGAGAAATGTTGGACTCGGCTTAGACTTGGCCATTCTAGACCGGCACGTCTTAAAAAGCCTGAAAAGGTTAGGCATCGTCACGGAGCTTCCAGTAAGCTTAACCAAGAGAAAATATGAAAAGATGGAGAATATGATGAAATCCTTCGCGCAAAAGATCGGTATCCCCATGGCTGAGCTCGATCTACTTCTGTGGTCATCTGAAACTGACATGATTTTCAAATGATTTTGAACTATTTCTTGTTTCAAATCCCAAGAATATACGCCAAGGGCTTATATAGACAGAACCCGTCTAGAGTATAACGACGGCTATTTCCGCGACTGTGGTAAACAAAGAATATGGAGAAATCCCTTTGAGGTGAAAGCGATGGAGAAGAGAAGACTTGCGTACTGGACATATGAGTACGATCGTCACGTTCGGCGGTGCAGCCCTATCAACAGTTAGTCAAAACGACGCTGACAAAGCAATTAAGCTAGCCCTTTCACACGGCGTGAACCATATCGATGTTGCACCGACTTATGGAGATGCCGAGTTAAGGCTCCGCCCTTGGATGAGGAAACATCGAGACGAATTTTTCCTTGCTTGCAAAACCGGTAAGAGGACGAAGAGCGAGGCAGCGGAAGAGCTCCGTAGATCCTTGGAAAGGATAGGAGTAGCCTCCTTCGATCTGTACCAGCTGCACGGGTTGGACGACTTGAAGGAATTGGATACTGCTCTTGGTCCGGGAGGTGCCATGGAGGCGATACTTGAGGCGCGGGATCAAGGATTAGCCAAGTACATCGGGATCACCAGCCACAGGATACCGACGATTCTTGAGGCGTTGACAAGATTCGACTTTGATACTGTTCTCTTCCCTCTGAATCATGTTCTTCGTCGGCATCGCCAACCATACAATGACTACGAACCTCTTCTTGAAACTGTGAGAAAGAAAAACATCGGAACCATAGTGATGAAGGCCTTTGCTAAACAACGTTGGCAAATCGAGGAGCATGAATATCAAACGTGGTATGAACCCTTCGATACTCAGCCTGAGATCGATAGCTGCCTGAGGTTTGTTCTATCCCAAGGAGCAACAACGGTAGCATCCGCTGGCGACATCCGCCTCATACCTAAGATAATTTCTGCAGCCGAGAGATACAGGGAACTCTCGAGAGAGGAACAGGAAACATTGATCGAGTCCGCAACCAACTTGAAGCCTCTTTTCCCAGAAAGTTAATCTGTCTCAATTGAATCATCCGCTTAATCGTAAAGGATAGTTGTGTTCGAGGTCCTGAGTTCTAGAGGCTTAGAGGATCTCTCATTTGACTAATCAGAGCAAGGATTAAGTACTTCATCATTAGCCTTTCTTCTGTCATCGCTGTTAAAGGATGGTTCAAAATTGTCAACCTCGCATAGTCAGGGAGAAAAACTAGAGTTTCGTTTCGCATCCCAGTACAAAAATCTGCTTGAAATCTTGAGAGACCGTGAATTAGCTGCATTGGGAGACTCTTTCGTAAATTTCATTTTTTCTTTAGCCTTGTCCATGGGGCTTAATAAACCTGCGGGCGGTAAGGTCAAGAGCGGGATCTTGGCTATCGCGTTGAAAAGGGCTTCCCTGCGAGAACGGTTACCCTCAAGGGTTGATCGTCACAGACAGGCTGATGCCGCTGAGGCTCTAATAATGTATGCTTGGCTTGTAGGAATCATTACCATCGAAGAATGCGTTACCATCTTGGGAAAAGAAGCCCAGCCGGACGACGGTTTCGGCATACTTCTACGAACTATTCTGGAGAGAGCCAAGTTCTAGGGGAAAGAAGATCTAAGAGCGGTCAGCTTTTGCTTTTCTTTCCCAGTCCTCCAATGCCTTCGTGAATTCCGCTTTAAACTCCTTCTCTTTCTGCAGTATCTTCTCTGCAGCATCCTTCAGCGCTGTTTCCGGGTTCCTCGGTCCCTTCGTTCTGATGTAAATCACAGGAGTTGAGATCAATGGGTGAGATATGTTGTACCCTGCCATATCGACAGTTTCATCCTCTAGCAGGATTTTCTCCAACAGATTGCATAGTGTGTGACCTTCTTCCTCGATCTCGAATTTCAGCTCGTTGTCAGTCTTGCTTAAGACTCTAATTTGCATATTGATCCTTCCTATATCGTCCCTTCTCCGTAATCTGACGCTGTCTTCCGTTTCTCTGTATTTCTACAATCATCACACTGCATTCCCGCCTTCTTCCGCATAAGAAGAGATCCGCACCTGGAGCAAAATGCGTAGATGACGCCCAGGTCCTCACCCTTGGTAGAAAGATGATAAGTTCCATTCTTACTACTGATAATTTTGGCACGTAGGATGTCTCCTAATCTGCATATGTCAAACATTGAATCAACGTAAACAAAACTCGCGTCCGAGATATGTAGTACCCCGTTAAAGAAGCCTGAAAGGGTCTTCATCCCGATCTTGAATATGCGTAAAACAGCTATTGAATCCTGCACATTCATTGCATTTGCTGTGACTATGTTCCCTACTCGAGGTACACTTATATTCCTCGCCAGCGGATACACAGAAACATTTCTATTCATTAAATCCACCAATATGCGTCCGGCAACTCTCGCAAGTATCACTCCGTCTATTACGTATGTTCCGGAACTAGGTATGAACTCCTCGATCACGCCGAGCCTTTCTCCCGGAACAACGAACTGTCCGCTTCTCTTATTTTCATGCATTCTTAACACGTTCGAAACTTTCTACAAGAAAGATGCTATGCCCCGATATTAGCTTTCCTACAATGATCAGTATAAATCCTAGAATTTAACCTTGAGTATTCTATAGAGGTCAGCTTCTACAAAATACTTACGCTTCCGATGGAAATTATAGGTTCTAGGGATAGAGATCCTCATCTCGTATATTCGATCGACCTTTCCTCCAAAAGATTGTATCTTACGGCTTAGAAATTCACGTGTTGGGTCACTTCGTTTATGAAGAGAATACACAACATCAGAGACCCCCAGCGCTTTTTCCAAGAACTTAACGTCAGCTCCATGCTTCCGGCTTCCAAAGGGAGGGTTCATGATTGCAGTGTCAAAGTGCCCTGCAACACAGCCTATATCACCTGTGACAAACTCAGCCCTGGCGCCGACACTCTCAGCGTTTTTTCTCGCCACTCTTACTGCATCTCGATCGATATCCACACCGACGACAAATTTCGCTCCCGATAGGGATGCGGAAATGGCCAGTATGCCCGTACCACAGCCCAAGTCAATAACACTCTTCTCAGATAAATCACCGTTAACTTCACCTGCTAGGTAGGCAATCTCTGTGGCGCTTTCAGCGTCTAAGGTGTAAGCCTCCCACTTCAGTTTCGGTTTGGGATGAGGCGCCAGCTGAGAAAGGATGATCTCTAGGTGTTTCTTCCTCATTATCTTCCTCAACTCACCTTCACGATCATAGCACAATGGGGGCGTCTTCTAAAACCATCCTTCGCTTAAGAGTCTTTCCCATTCAAGTTTACCCAGCATAACAAAAGCCTCTTTAACGGTAAGAACTGGCTTCTGAAACTCATCAAACGATACGCGGGGACAAGCGGTGTTTACGAAAGCTTCTATCAGGGGAAATTGAAGAAGCACGCTATTGCTTATCTCCTTCAAGGCTAAGAGCGTAGCATTCTTACCGTTTTCCGCCAATAGATCTCTAATTTCGAAGGCTGTTTCAATATGTTTCTGTCCAGGTTTCAAACCGATCAAAACCCCAAAGTTCTTTGTTTCCTTTGCCCTACAGATGCATACCCATCGCTTTTTGACGGTCTTTTGGGCTTCAAGATCAACAGAATAAGCTCTTCCTTCATAGAGATCGGCGACTATAGTCGGTTTCATGATGCTGATTGCTAAACCTAAGGGATGAAACCTTCCTCCGCCAAGAAAGAGAAAAACTTCAGCCTCGTTCTTAATAGACTGGGCGTTACTGTAATCGCAACCTGTGATCTGCCCTGGATATCTCATGCGTCCAACATCGCCGATTACAACCGTTTTTCCAGCCTCATTAAGTATCTGTCTCGTCTCGTCAAGTTTGTTTATGTGTTGAACCGTTGTGACGAGCCCAACCGTTCGCCAAGGCTCTAGGAGGGATAAAGCATCGTCTACAACCTGTCTAACGTCAATTCTTGCCCTAGCTTCGAAGTAGATGACAGGGGTTCTCTCTGACTTTACTAGTTCGGTGTGACCATAGTGGACTATTAAGTCTGCTGATAAACTTTCAGCGTCGGACAAGGTTAGGTCGCATGCACCGTAGCAAGGATCCGCTGAAACGATCGCTAGTGCACCAGCATCTTCGACGATAGAGGCCAGGCGAGAAGCCTCTTTTTTCAGCCCGTCCGGCAGCTGAATTAGAACCCTCTTTGCGCCTCGTCTGATAATTTCGTCGTATAACCTGTTCTCTTCTAAATCAAATGTATCCTTCATTCCCTTTTTCCTGCAAAAAAGTTACCTGATCGTATGGGTTGTGACCTACTGCACCACGCGAAGAAACGACATCTCTCATGAAGAAGAGGGGCGAATCCTGTTTGACCTTACTTTCACCCAGAATGTTGATCTCTCTTTCGGGTCATTCATGATGTTCTTTAAGATCGTCAAGGGGGATGTCGAGATCCGAATCCTTTCGTAATCCCCTCCCGGTAGTTTTATCCAGCATGATGCGTTGTTCCACCATGGCCACTAACTTTCGAGTTGACGCGACTACGTCCGGATTGACTGAGATGCTGTCAATTCCGCTTTGAACGAGGAACTCTGTGAACTCTGGATATACGCTGGGTGCCTGACCGCATATACTAACGGTCTTCCCATCACGGTGGGCGAGTCGGATGAGAAGCCTAATCGCCCGTTTAACAGCCAGGTCTCGTTCATCAAAGAGGTGGGCTATTGTTTCGTTGTCGCGGTCACATCCGAGGATGGTCATGGTCAAATCGTTGCTTCCGATACTGTAGCCGTCCACATACTGATTGAACTTGTCGGCGATCAGGCAGTTGCTAGGTATCTCAGCCATGAGCCAAACCTTGAAGTCAGGGCCTCTCTTCAAGCCTTCCTCCTCAAAGATCTTATTGATCTTCTCCATCTCTTCGACTCGTCTACAGAAGGGAATCATAACCCAGAGATTCTTGAGGCCGAACTCGTCTCGAACCTTCTTCGCTGCCTGGACCTCAAGTTTGAAGGCTTCGACATACCTCGGATCATAGTACCTCGAAGCGCCTCTCCAACCCATCAGAGCTGACGGTTCTGCGGGCTCATATTTCTCTCCGCCTTTGAGATCTCTGTACTCAGATGACTTGAAATCGCTGAAGCGCATAACGACGGGTCTAGGATAGAAGGCTGCACAGATCTTGCGGAAGGCTTCGGCAAGTCCGTCAACCACCTTTTCGGGGTGTCCAATCTCAATGAGGTAGAGCGGGTGCTCCCCGATCTCACTGGTCCAAACGAACTCTTGCCTGAGAAGGCCTACACCATCGGCCGGCAATGCCGCTACCTTCTCTGCAATTTCAGGCTCGCCGAGATTCACGTAGATTTTTGTGCCAGTAACCATGTACGGCTCTGCTACCGCCACAACACCAAGAGGAGCCTCCTTCTTTTCAGCTACCTCCTCCAGAATGCCTTCGTAGACTACTCCTAGTTTTGCATCGACAGTTACCGCAGCTCCGTCGGGCAGAGACTCTGTTGCAGATCTTCCCTTGGATGCCGTTGCCACTATGCATGGTATTCCCAGTTCTCGGGAGACTATGGCAGCGTGGCAAGTCATCCCTCCAGAATTCGTTATTATGGCGGCTGCTTTTCGCATGGCGGGAACCCAGTCCGGAGCCGTCATCTCCGTGACTAGGATCTCTCCTTTCTGGAACTCGTTGATCCTATCCACCGTCGGTATTATGTGGACTTTACCTATAGCCAAGCCAGGAGATGCCGGAAGTCCTTGTACCAGAACCTTTCTTTCCTTTGTGACTATCGCCTTTTCTATTATCTCTTCTTCTTTCCTAGTTGCCCAGACTGTTTCGGGTCGCGCTTGCAAGATGAAGAGTTTATCCGTCCTCTCATCCAAGGCCCATTCGAGATCCATGGGCTTCTTGTAATGCTCTTCTATAGATATGGAGTACTTAGCCAGTTCCTTAATCTGATCATCTGTCAGTATCTCTTTATCTTGAAGATCTAGCGGAACTGGCTTCCTTTCCGTCCCGCCTGAGGAAAGTCTTACAAGTTGAACCGTCTTCTTCGGTATGTTTTTCTTTACAATAGCGAGGTCGGATTTCCTAACATAGTATTCATCTGGTGTAATTGTTCCTTGAACAACCAGTTCACCTAGGCCGTATCCGGCTTCTATTAGAACTATACTTCGATCTCCGGTAGCAACATCTAGTGTAAATATTACGCCGCTGGCTTTGCTGTAGGTCATAAGCTGAACGGCACTGCTGAGGGCGACAGCCATGTGATCGAAGCCCTTTTGAATCCTGTAAAATATAGCTCTATCCGTGAATAGGCTAGAAAAACATTCCTTTATTTTCTCAACGACATCTTCAGCAGTATGAACATTCAGATATGTTTCCTGCTGGCCAGCAAAGCTCGCGTCGGGCAGATCTTCGGCTGTAGCTGAACTACGAACCGCGACGAAAGGATCGTTTTCTCCCACTTTTTTAGCAAGCAATTTGTATGCTTCAACAATGTCCTTCTCAACATCTTTGGGCATCTCGGCAGTAGCAACCATCTTTCTAATTCTTGCGCCGACGCCTTGGAGGGTTCTAGTGTCGTTGGGGTCTTTGATCTCCTTTAGTGTCTCAGACATCTTCTCGTCAAGCTTATTTGCACGCAGGTAGTACCGATAGGCCTCGGCGGTTGTAGCGAAACCGTACGGTACAGGAACTCCTGTTCTCCGAGTCATCTCTCCTAAGCTCGCACTTTTTCCGCCAACAAACGGCACATCTTCCATGCCGATTTCGTCGAACCACAGCACATATCTTTCTTTTCTTGTTGACAACAATTCTCACCTTGATCGTTGTTTCAATCCATATTTTTCTCGATGACTATTCGAGATTTTGTGGGCAGTTTGGACGCTCCGCGTCTTAGGGATTCTTTCGCCACATCTATTGCATCCTGATTCACCTTGATCACAATAACGGGTTGATTTGGTTCCACTCTTGAGGCTGTACCAATCGGTTTCCCAAAGGCCTTTTTCATACCGTCTGAAAGACGGTCTGCATGCGCTCCAAAGATCATCTTGTTCTCTCGCAGAACGATATGGGGGTACAATGGAACATTCAAATGGTAGTTTTTCTCCCCCACTTTTTCTTCTAGATATCGGTTGGAGGCAACGCGAGCTGCCTCTAACGCGTTATGACGTATCTGAGCTCTTTCTAGAGAGATCAGCGAAATTCTATAACCATAATCGCCTGAGGGGTTTCCCATCGAAAATTTTGCGATCTTAGGCTGGGGCACTCCGTGTATAAATTTCTTCCTCGTGTAAGGCGCCCCTTTGACTTCCCTATAGTTGCGCGCTTTCACGGTTCTTTCCCTCTCAGCATACAAGATTCGTAGTATTTAAAATCTTCGTTCTTGAACGATTTCAGCTAATCATATCTTGGGTCTGCTCTTAAACCATACATTCGCTAATTCATCGTAGTTGCCAAATACCTTTCTCAGAATTGGAATGTACATCTTAATCTCCTGATCCGACATGTATTGAAACTGATACTCTCCGACATAGGGTGAGGGTTCTCCGATCCTTGTTATAAACTCGATGTGCATTAAGGGATCCCCTCGTTTGATAGTAATGGGAGACCGATCATTGCTCAAGTTGACCAGCTCTAGAGCCAATCTTCCGACAAAGCCGCTATGAACTTTAGCTGCATTTAGAAACGACAAGCCGACTCTACCGTACCTGCTCTTTGCAGTCAGGTGGGCGACGTACTCTGAAGGCGTGAAGACGATCTCATTCGAGATCAGGTTTCGATGCTCCAGATACTGCAGAGTCGTCTCGTTCTTCACGGTTAAGACATAGCTATCCCCGTCTAGCAGATTCAGATCGAAGGGATAGATGCACTTGTAATTCTCTATCAGGTCTAGCAGCCTGTCCTTACCAAGTATGCCCATATCAACCCACCGAAGAAGCATTCCCAAAGTTCAATAAATAAATCACCAACGCTTTTAAATAAGTAACCCTTGAGAGCAATTCGAAATCTCCCAAAATCTCTGGGAGTTGAGGATTCACGTATTGAAAGAAATATTGGGCACTTATCTGTTGATCAGTGTGTGGGGGTGCACTATTGGGTTGTCGCTGTAAGAGAGAGTGCATTCACCTGTATGATCGTCCTGGTCAGAAGGGGGTAAAACAGGCTAACGAGATCATAGAATGGTCCGATTTAGGAAACTGCTCCGCTTTGTTGGATGTCGCTTGCTGCACTGGAGATACCTTCTCGCGGTTCAGTCTGTATAACGCTACATTTGTGATCAGTCCACAAAACAACGAAAAGGAGCGTGGCGACACCAGACAGAATCAAGATCTATTTTCTTCACACTCAGGATAGAAGATGCAGAAATCCTGCGAACATGTCTAGCCTCAGGCAAGCGAGATCGAACTTCAGGAAAGCTCCTCGGCATAGTATAGAATTCGAGATACAGAACACCACGCATAGGCATTTAATTTCGTCCAGACACTGATCTTTTTTCTGCCCGGCACCTTGGGCGATTGGGAGCCGCAGGCTGAGCATCTCGGCCGAAGCCTTGACGCGTACACCCCAGCTCCATCAACTCCGTCTTCTACGGAGGCCCTCGTCCTTGACTGAGGCCCGTCACCGGGTCTCGTGTCAAGGATTGGCCGCTTCTTCTCGGGAGCGGCTTCGAGCTTAGATGCTTTCAGCTCTTATCCGCCACAGCGTGGCTGCCCGGCAGTGCCCTGTCGGACAACCGGTAGACTAGAGGCTACAGCGTCCCGTTCCTCTCGTACTGGGAACCCTTTTCCCTCAAGCGGCCGGCGCTCCCAGCAGATAAAGTCCGACCTGTCTCACGACGGTCTAAACCCAGCTCACATTCCCCTTTAATAGGCGAGCAGCCTCACCCTTGGCCTCTTATGCGGGGCCAGGATGGGAAGAGCCGACATCGAGGTACCAAGCCGCGGGGTCAATGGGAACTCTCGCCCGCGACGAGCCAATTATGCCCGGGGTAATTTTTCTGTCGTACCCAGCCCCCATCAACGGGGACATGGGTGCTCGCTAAGCCCGGCTTTCGCCTCTGGATCCCTTGCTTTGGAGGATCCAGTCAGGCCAGCTTTTGCCTTTGCACTCTACGGCGGGTTTCTGTCCCGCCCGAGCTGACCTTAGGGCCCCCTCGATATCTTTTCGAGGGGGTGCCGCCCCAGCCAAACTGCCCACCTACAGTTGTCCCAACGCTTCCGCGTCGGTAAGAGACACGGTCGCGAATGGGCGGTGTTCCATTGTTGCCTAACCTGACCCCCGGAGAGATCAGGATCAACGGCTCCCGCCTACGCTCTGCGTCCACAGCCATATCCCAGCGGCAGGCTGCAGTAAAACTCCACGGGGTCTTCTTTTCCCGCTGGGAGTTCGTGGACTGTTCGCCCACGTTACGTGGGTTCACCGGGTTCCAGGTGGGGACAGCGGGGTCCTCG